>ERZ1106964.207-NODE-207-length-74578-cov-98.416167_pt1 | contig 74578 bp, 64 predicted proteins | sample MGYA00403682_ERZ1106964 | MGnify/ENA primary metagenome ERZ1106964 (study PRJEB35170, sample SAMEA104062451) | human gut metagenome | biome: human gut; feature: human-associated habitat; material: faeces | place: Denmark | collected 2013-04-10 ...
TCTGCATCGGCTGCACCCAGTGTGCCGGGCTCTGCCCCGAGGTATACCAGATGGAAGGGACTCTGGCTGTCGCCATCCCCGGCGACATCCCGCCCGACCAGGTGCCGCTGGCTGTGGACGCCGCCAACGCCTGCCCGGTGAGCGCGATAAGGGTAGAGTAAAACTTCCCGAAAGAGGCTGAGAGGTTTATCCCTCAGTCTCTTTTTTCTTTGGGCCATTCGTGGTATACTATAGGATGTGAAATTATGGAATGGAGGACCACAAGCTATGCGTTTACTGGTCATTGACGGCAACAGCATCGCCAACCGTGCCTTTTACGGCATCAAGCTGCTGACCACCAAAGACGGCCGCTATACCAACGCCATTTTCGGCTTTCTGAATATCCTGCTCTCCCTGCTCAAGGAATGCGAACCCGACGAGGTGGCCGTGGCCTTCGACCTCAAGGCCCCCACCTTCCGCCACAAGATGTATGACGGCTACAAGGCCACCCGCCACAAGATGCCCGACGAGCTGGCCGCGCAGATGCCGGTGCTCAAAGAGCTTCTGGCCGCGCTGGGCTACCGTGAGGTGACAGCTGAGGGCTGGGAGGCCGACGACATCCTCGGCACCCTTTCTGCCGCCTGCGCCGCCCGCAGCGACGACTGCTTCCTCGCCACCGGAGACCGGGACAGCTTACAGCTCGTCAGCGACACCACCACCGTCCTGCTGGCCACTACCGCCATGGGCCGCAGCAAGACGGCGGTAATGGACGTGGACGCCGTGAAGGAAAAGTACGGTGTCTCTCCCCGCCAGCTCATCGACGTCAAGAGCCTCATGGGCGACACCTCCGACAACATCCCGGGCGTGAAGGGCATCGGCGAGAAGAGCGCCATCACCCTCATCCAGAAATACGGCAGTCTGGCGGGCGTTTACGCCCATCTCGACGACACTGCTGACAAGACCATCAAGCCAAAACAGCGGGAGCATCTGGCCGAAGACCGCGCCATGGCAGAGCTGAGCTACACGCTCGGCACCATCCGCACCGACGCCCCCATCGACACCGCCGAGGGTGCCTATGTCGTGGGCGAGGGCAACAAGGCCGAAGCCGTCCGGCTGATGCAGGAGCTGGAACTTCACTCCCTTATCGCCCGCTTCGGTCTGAGCGACATCGTCCCCGCCGCCGACCCGGAAAGAGCGTCGACAGAGCCTCTGCAGGAGGCTGAGGTGACTGTTCTGCCCGCCGAGCCGAAGGGGCATTACCTCGTGGCCGCGCGGCCTGCCGTCATGGGCAAGCAGGGTACCCGCAATGTGGAGCTGCAGCCCGCCGCATGGTACGCCGTACAGGACAAGACGGTCTTCCCGCTGGAAGACGGCGACCTGCTCCGTCTGCTGGACAACAAAGACGTCACCCTTGACGTCTTCGACAGCGCCCCGCTCTACGCCCGCGCCATGGCTGCGGGAAACTGGGGCAGCAGCATCGTCTGGGACGGCAAGCTGGCGGCCTATCTGCTGGACGCCTCGGCTTCCAAGTACAACCTCTCGGAGCTCATCATCAGCTACCGCGCCGACGCCGCTTTTACCTGTGAAAAGTGGCCGGACGCCGGTGCGCTGGCCGACCTGTTCGCCAAGATGAAGGCGGAGATCACCGCGCTGGGCGAAGACTCCCTCTACAACGACATCGAGTTCCCGCTGGCGCAGGTGCTGGCCGACATGACCCGCATCGGCATCCTCGTGGACAAAGAGGGCATCGAGAAGTTCGGCGTGAAAATGCGCTCGGAGCTGGAAGACGTCCTCACCCGCATCCACATGGAGACGGGCAGCGCCAGCTTCAACCCCAACAGCCCCAAACAGTTGGGCGAGATGCTTTTCGACACCATGGGCCTGCCCCACGGCAAAAAGACCCAGCGCGGCTGGTCTACCGACGCCGAGACGCTGGAAGCCCTGCGGGACTACCCGCTGGTAGAGGATATTCTGCAGTACCGCGCCTACCAGAAGCTGAACTCCACCTACGTCGAAGGCCTGCTGAAGGTCATCGCGGAGGATGGCCGCATCCATACCCGCTTCAACCAGACCGAAGCCCGCACCGGACGGCTTTCTTCCGATAACCCCAACCTGCAGAACATCCCCATCCGCACCGAGCTGGGCAGCCAGCTCCGCGCTTACTTTGTGGCGCGGCCCGGCTGCGTGCTGGTGGACGCCGACTACAGCCAGATCGAGCTGCGCATCCTCGCCCATGTCACCGGCGACGAGCATATGCAGCAGGCGTTCCTCACCGGCGAGGACATCCACCGCAGCACTGCCGCTAAAATCTACGGCCTGCCCCTCGAGCAGGTCACGCCCCGCCTGCGCTCTTCGGCAAAAGCCATCAACTTCGGCATCATGTACGGCAAGGGTGCTTACAGCCTCTCGAAGGACATCGGCGTGAGCGTCAAGGAGGCCGACGCCTTCCTGAAAAACTATCTGGCCACCTTCCCGAAAGTCAGCGGCTACATGGACAAGACCATCTCCGACGCCCGGAGCTGCGGCTATGTGTCCACCCTCTTCGGACGCCGTCGCTCCCTGCCGGAGCTGGCCAGCAACAATCACAACATCCGGGCCAGCGGCGAGCGGATGGCCCGCAACACGCCGATCCAAGGCACCGCCGCCGACGTCATCAAGCTGGCGATGGTGCGGGTCTGGCGGCGTCTGCGGGACGAGAAGATGGAGAGCCGCCTCATCCTGACCGTCCACGACGAACTCATCGTCGAGGCCCCGGAGGCAGAAGCCGCGAAAGCCGCCGCCATCCTGCAGGAAGAGATGGAAGGCTGTGTCAATTATGCTGTCCCCCTGAGCACCGAAGTGCATCAGGGCAAAAACTGGCTGGAGGCCCACTAAAACCATGATCATCTTAGGAATCGAATCTACCTGCGACGAGACCGCCGCATCTCTGGTGGAAGATGGCCGGCACCTGCTGAGCAACGTCATCTCCACCAGCGTCAAGGAGCAGGCACTTTACGGCGGCGTCGTGCCGGAGATCGCCAGCCGCCGCCACTGTGAGTTCATCAGCGCCACCGTCAAAAAGGCTCTGCTGGACGCAGGCAAGACCATCGACGACGTGGACGCCGTGGCTGTCACCTTCGCGCCCGGCCTCATCGGCGCAGTGCTGGTGGGAGTCAACTTTGCCAAGGGCCTCGCCTACTCGGCGGGCAAGCCGCTGGTGCCGGTCCACCATCTGCGGGGCCACATTGCAGCCCTCTACCTGACCCACCCAGAGCTGAAGCCGCCCTTCCTCTGCCTTGTGGCGTCCGGCGGACACAGCCACATCGTGGAGGTGCAGGACTACACCCATTACCACATCCTCGGCCACACGGTGGACGACGCCGCCGGCGAGGCCTTTGACAAGGTGGCCCGGACGCTGGGCCTGCCCTATCCCGGCGGTCCCAGCGTCGCCAACGCCGCCAAGACCGGCGACCCGAAAGCCTACCGTCTGCCGGTGCCTCATGTGGAGGGCAAGTACAACGTCAGCTTCTCCGGCCTCAAGACCGCCGTGCTGAACGAGGTGAATCAGGCCCAGATGAAGGGTACTGACATCAACGTCCCCGACCTCGCGGCCAGCTTCCAGGAACGCATCGCGGGCATCCTCGCAGAAAAGCTCCTTCTCGCCGCCGCCGACACCGGCGCAAAGCAGGTCTGTCTGGCGGGCGGCGTCGCGGCCAATGGCCGTCTGCGCCAGCTGGTCAATGACGGTGCCCAGAAGCTGGGGGCCAAGGTCTACCTGCCAGAGCTGAAATTCTGCGGCGACAACGGCGCGATGATCGCGGCCCAGGGCTACTATCAGTACATCGCGGGCCATACCGCCGGGCTGGAGCTGAACGGTCTGCCGACTCTGCCCATCGATTACGAATAACTGACATAGAAAACGGAATGGCCGCGCACAGCTGTGCGCGGCCATTCCGTTTATTTCATATCACGTCCGAAGTAAAGCTCCACTTCACTGAGTTTCTTTTTCCGCAGCAGGAACGCCGTGGGGATGAGATAGACCGCGATAGACGTCAGCATGGTGATGTCATAGGTGCTGATGCTGTCGGCCACCGTCTGGGTGCCGTACAGGCCACCGATGAGCATGGACGTGATGTCCATCGCGGCGTGGATAAACACCGTCACCCAGATGTTTCCGGTGCGGAAATAGACCGCCGCCAGCAGCGTACCCAGCGAGGCCGCAAAGACGCACTGCATCAGAACACCCAGTGGCGCACTGCCGGTGAGGTTGGTCAGGTGGGCCGCACCGAAGTAGAGGCCCGACAGCAGGCAGGCTTTCCAGACGCCGGCCCGGCTGGTGCCGAAATGCTCCAGAAGCGTCTGGGCGATGACACCCCGGAACAGAAACTCTTCTGCCACACCGACGCTGGTCATGCCGATAAGGAACCACACGACATGCCACGCAGGCAGCATATCGCCCTCCGGCCTGCCAAACAGCAGAGTATCGTAGGCGTTGTAGCCGATGAGCGCGATGGGGTACAGGCCCACCAGCAGACCGTTGAAAAAGCCGCTGCCCCGGCGGCGGAGCAGGCCGCTCTTCCCGGTGCGCGCCAGAAAGAGCCACGCCACCAGCACGCCTGCTGCCTCCTGCATGAAGGTCAGCATATAATCATCGACGGCATCAATGTCCCGCACGACGAACAAGATGAGCAGAAGCGACAGCAGCGATGCCACGAACAGCATCCCCAGAAACAGCACCTCGGCCACAAGGCAGTAGAGCATCGGGTGGGCGCTGCGCAGACGTTTGAGCATAGAAAGACCTCCTGTGTCGTAGTGGTACTATTTTAGCATATTTCAGAAGAAAGAGATAGGGATTTGTGTGAATAATAAAGCGGAACCCGGGTTGCGGCTCCCAGCGTCTGTTTCGGCCCTTGGGCGGGCCTCACATCCTGCTGGCCGCGGCCCCAGCCTCGCCTCCCTGTTTCCGCCGCTGGCAGCGGTCGCTTCGGCTGCAGAGATAGAAAAAGACCGGCACACGAATGTGTACCGGCACATCCCGCGCCCGAATCGAAGCGGCAGTCACCAACTGTTGACATTCCTGAAGATTGGAACCCGCGGGCTAAGCAACAGCCCACTGGGCTGATTGCTTGCTCTGCTGCGCAGAGCCGCCCTGTTCAAATCCCGCGCCCGACTAAATAAAAAAGCAAGTACACGAATGTGTACTTGCTTTTTTAAGTCGGAGCAGCGGGATTTGAACCCACGGCCTCCTCGTCCCGAACGAGGCGCGCTACCAACTGCGCTATGCCCCGAAAATACCGCAACCCAATGGGCTGCGGTCTGGTTGGGGATGAGAGAATCGAACTCCCACAAGTAGAGTCAGAGTCTACCGCACTACCACTATGCAAATCCCCACTATTCGGTTTCGCCCTCAGCACCGAAGCGCTGCTGACGAGGAATATTATACAGCCTCCGCCTCCATTTGTCAACCACTTTTTTGATTTTTCCGTCCATGTTTTTTCTGCTTTCTCCACCACCGCGTTTTCACGCCTTTTTTCGTCCCCGACTCTTGACACCCGCCCCCTTTGGGAATACTCTTATAGTATCATTCACCTGCCCCCTCTGAGGGAGAACGGAAGAAACGAGGGTTGTTCGATATGAAAAAACGTGTTGGTATCCTGACCTCCGGCGGCGACTGTCCCGGCCTGAACGCCACCATCCGCGGCGTGGCCAAAGCCCTGTATGCACGGTTCGGCGAGAATGTCGAGATCGTGGGCATCCTGAACGGCTACCACGGCCTCATCACCGGCGAATACAAGGAGATGTGCGAGGACGATTTCCGCGGCATCCTGACGCTGGGCGGCACCATCCTCGGCACCAAGCGCACCCCCTTCAAGCTGATGCGCGTGGTGGAAGAGGACAAGATCGACAAGGTCGCGGCCATGAAAAAGACCTACAAGGACGCCAAGCTCGACTGCCTGCTCTGCCTCGGCGGCAACGGCACCCACAAGACGGCCAACCTCCTCTCCCAGGAGGGCCTGAACGTCATCGGCCTGCCCAAGACCATCGACAACGACATCTACGGCACCGACGTCACCTTCGGCTTCCACACCGCCGTGGACATCGCCACTGAGGTCATCGACCGCATCCACACCACCGCCGGCAGCCACAGCCGCGTCATGTGCATCGAGATCATGGGCAACAAGGCCGGCTGGCTGACCCTCTACTCCGGCATCGCCGGCGGAGCTGACATCATCCTGCTGCCCGAGCAGCCCTACGACATCGACCGTGTCTGCGACGCTGTGGAGCGCCGCGCCCGCAAAGGCTCCAACTTCTCCATCATTGCCGTGGCCGAGGGTGCCATCAACACCGAAGAGGCCAAGATGAAGCGGAAAGAGTGGATGGCAAAGCGCGCCGAAGCCGGTTACGGCGTCACCGCCACCAACCGCATCGCCGCCGCCGTCCAGAAAAAGACCGGCATGGAGACCCGCGTCTGCATCCCGGGCCATATGCAGCGCGGCGGCAGCCCCAGCGCTTACGACCGTGTGCTGGCCACCGAGTTCGGCAGCTACGCCGCCAAGCTGGTGGAAGTGGAGCGCTACGGCGTCACCGTCGCCATGGTCAACAACCGCGTCGTCGCCAACCGCCTCGAGGACATCGCCGGTAAGACCCGCAACGTCCCCGAGGGCTGTGAGCTGCTCACCGTCGCCCGCCGGATGGGCGTGAGCCTCGGCTAAGACTGTAAAAGCAAAAACACCCCGCTGTGTCATGCAGCGAGGTGTTTTTGTTTTTATGCTTCAGAACGAGCCGCCCGACGAGCCTCCGAAGCCGTCGGAATCGACGGACGAACCGCCGGAGGAGTGGGACTCCTTCTGGGGCGGGTCATAGGTGCGCTCCCGGGTGGTGTGGGTGTAGCGGTCACGCTTGACCCGCAGGGTGAAGCCGGGCATATACTCGTCGGCCTCCGTTTTCTTCCGGGCCGTCTTCATCTGGTGGTAGAGGATGAGGCAGATGAACGCCGAAATGCCGAGAGGGAAGATCATGGCAATGAGCAGGTCTTCCAGGCCGATGTCGTTATCCACATCGATGGGCTCGCCATAGTCGGCATAGTAGTCCAGTGCATAGTCGCACATATCGATATAGGTATAGGCGGCATCCGCCCATTCCTCATCGGAGAGCTGCGGGACGATCTCGTCCTCCTGCTGCTCGATGCGGTAGTCGGTGAAAGCCGTGACGCCCTCGCCGTAGGTGATGGTGACGTACTTGCGGGAGCCGACTGCCAGCAGGAAGAGGATGCCGCTCTGTTCGTCGCCATAGCCGAGGCCGTTGGCAATGTAATAATTTTTCGCGTAGTCGCGCTGGTCGGCATCGCCGATGTCGTCCACCACGAGGAAGTAGACATCCACGTCGTGGCCGTCGGAGGCGCTTTCGGCCTGCTCCTCAAGGTCGGCCAGCGTGTCGGCGTCAAAGACGCCGCACTCGTCCCGCACCAGCGGGGCCGCTGCCCCGGCCGGCAGGGTCAGGGCCATGCAGAGCAGGGCCGCAGCCAGAAGGGCAAACAGTTTTTTGCAGTATTTCATATTCCCGTCTCCCCCTCTCACAGCAACATGATGAGAGCCGTCAGTATCATCAGCGGGATGCTGATGCCGGCAAACCATGCAGCTACTCTGCCCTTATCCACGGGCAGGTCACCGATGAGCTTGCCGGTCTGGCCGTTCATCGCAAAGAGGAAGTCCTGCTCCTTCCAGCGGGTGTGGAGCATCCAGACCGGCAGCAGGGCGTAGTGGGGTTCCAGCGTCCGCGGGTCGAGCTGCTCCGAGAGAGTCTGGACGCCGGTGTAGCCGCCCAGCGTATCGTGGAGGGCCGCAGCGGTGCTGTTCTTCATCCGGGTCAGGACGCGGGCAGCACACTTCTTGTCGTCCTCGTCGTACCGGTCTGCCAGAAAGCCGGGCAGGTAGGCCGTGGAGAAGGGCTTGAGGTCGCTGTAGTCGAAGGGCTCGATGGCGTCCATATGGGCGTCCGGCATCTTGCTGGAGCCGTCCACCGGCACCCGGACAAAGTCGGCGTCGCCCACGCGGGCCACGTCGAAGTGCCTGGTGGTGGTGACAATGTAGTCGCCCTCACGGTGGCTCTCGCTGATCTCGGCCTTGTAAGCGCCCCGGGCCTCCATCCGGCCATCGTAGAGCCAGAACGGCACATACACGCCCTGGATCTCCTCGATATGGTTGGACTCTTTGAAGGCTTTGGGAAGGAAGGCTTTGCCCTTATAATACTTCTTCAAGTTCTCGATGGCGGTCTTTTTGTCCATCCGGAAGGGGATGATGTACTCCGGCTTGAGCTTGCCGGAAAGCTGTCCGCCCAGCACGGTGGGGTTGCCGCAGTAGGGACAGGTGGTGGCAGCTGTTTCGGGGCCGCAGACCAGCTCTGCACCGCAGGAAGTGCAGGTGCGGCTGCTGAGATCTCCCGTCTCCATCTCCCCCCAGACGGGGCCGCTGGACGCTGCCTTTTCGGCGGCTTCGGCGGCCTGATCGGCCTGAGCCTGCTTCTCGCCGTAAAGAGCCTCGACCTGTGCTACATCATAAGTAGAGCCGCAGTAATCACAGCAGAGCTTTCCGCTGGCGCTGTCGAACCGCAGCGGGCCGGTACAGGCCGGGCATTGGTAATTCGTGGTGTTTTCTGCCATATCTCAGTTCCCCTTTCAGGCTCCGAAAGGCTTGCCGCATTCGGGGCAGAACTTGGGCGGGTTGGCCGGGTCGTCAGGGGTCCAGCCGCAGTTCGGACACTTGGCCGCCGGGCGGGGCTTACCGCATTCCGAGCAGAATTTGCCGGTATTGTGTGCGCCGCAGCTGCACACCCAGCCTGCTTCGGGGCGGGGCTTGCCGCAGGCGGTGCAGAACTTGCCGGTGTTGCCGGTCTGGCCGCAGGAGCAGCTCCAGCTGCCAGCCGCCGGGGCGGCTGCGGGGGCAGGAGCAGCGGCAGGCTGCTGCTGTGCGCCCATCTGGTAGAGGGCCTGGGCGTTGATGCCGCCGGCAGTAGCGGCCTGATTCATACCCATAAAGGCCATGGTCGGACCGGCGGAGGTATTGGAAGCCGCTGCCTGCATAGCCGAAGCCTGTGCGCCCACCATGTGGGCGGCGGCGCGGGTCGGGTCCATAAAGGCGGCACTGCGCTGCAGCTCCTTGATCATCTGCTCGTCTTCTTCGCTGGCTTTGACGCCGGACACGCCGAGGGAGACGATCTCGATGCCGCGCAGCTTGCTCCACTTGCCGGACAGCTCCTGATTCAGAGCCTCGGCCAGCTCGGTGGTATGGCCGGGCAGAGCCGAGTAGCGGATGCCCATCTCGCTGATGCGGGCGAAGGCGGGCTGCAATGCGGTCATCATCTCGGTGCGCATCTGGCCTTCCAGCGCGTCACGGGTGTACTCGTTTTCCACATTTCCGCAGACGTTTGTGTAAAACAGGATGGGGTTGACGATGCGGTAGCTGTACTCGCCGAAGCAGCGGATGCTGACGTCGATGTCGATGCCGGCACGCTGGTCCACGACGCGGAACGGCACGGGGCTGGGGGTGCCGTACTTGTTGCCCATCAGCTCCTTGGTGTTGATGTAATAAATGCGCTGGTCGGTGGCAGCCTGACCGCCGAAGCTGAACCGCTTGCCGATCTCAGCAAAGACTTCGTCGATGTTCTTGGCCAGACCCTCGCTCAGCAGAGAGGGCTGGGTACCGGTGTTATAAGTGTACTCGCCGGCCTCGGCGCAGAGGTCCACCACCTTGCCCTGCTCCACGATGAGGGCGCACTGGCCCTCGGCCACCGCCACGATGGAGCCGTCGGTGATGATGTTTTCGGCGCCGTGGCGGTTGGAAGAGCGCCCGGAGACTTTCTTCTGTCCCTTGACAGCCAGCACCTCCGCCGGGAGAGCACTGCAGTAAAAGTATTCTTTCCACTGGTCGCCCATCACGCCGGATGCTGCGCCCAATGCCGCTTTGACAAGACCCATAAGCCATATCTCCTTTATCTGCCCGTTTTTTTGCAAATGCAGGCCTTTTTCAGTATACCACAAAACGCGCCGCAAAAAAAGAAAACCCTTGCATTTTATCCCCGATGGGTGTAGAATACTCCCGACAAACAAATACAGGGGAGCTTGTGAATGCAGGCTGAGAGGGAGTTCTCGAACTTCGACCCTTAGAAATTGTTTTCGGACAGTTTCTGCACCTGATGCGGATAATGCCGCCGTAGGAAGTCATAACACTGTTTATGGATTTTTACAGGAGACGCCGCAGAAGGCGTCTCCTTTTTTGTTTAGAAGCTGTTTTCGTAAGCGGGGTGCGCCGAATGGCGAGGATTTTTGCCCGCAGACAAGGCGGTTTCCCGCAGCAATCCTTGGTGGATTGCAAGGGGAAGCAACGCCGTATGCGAGCAAAAAGACCGCTCAGGCGGTGTGCAACGCTTAGAAAACGGCTTCTCGCGTCACAGGCTGAGGGGGAGCGCCCTGAGTCTGGGGTTTTGTATGCGATGGGAAGCCGTGTTCCGGCGTGAGAGGAGGCCAGTGAGCCTCGACCGCTTCTTCCGTTTCCGGCATCTCTGCGCGGGTGCCGGGTCTGTTCGTGTGCGGGAGCGGCGGTCTGCCCCTGCACTTATTTTTTATTGAAAAGGAGCACTCACTATGAAACACTATTCTGCCAAAAAGCTGGCCCTCGCCGGTATGTTCTGCGCTGTCGCTGTCGTAGGCAGCGTCTTCTCCTTCCCGGTCTTCGGCAGCAAATGCGCCCCTGTGCAGCACATGGTCAACATCCTCTGCGCTGTCCTGCTGGGGCCTTACTACGGCGTGGGCGTGGCTTTCGTCGCCTCCCTGCTGCGCAATCTGCTGGGTCTGGGCAGTCTGATGGCTTTCCCCGGCAGCATGTTCGGCGCACTGCTCTGCGGCATCGTCTTCCACAAGACCAATAAGCTGCTGCCCACCCTCGTGGGCGAGGTGTTCGGCACCTCCATCCTCGGCGGTCTGTGCGCCTACCCCGTCGCCATCCTGCTGATGGGCAAGAGCGCCGGTGACATCGCGTTCTACGCCTACATCGTCCCCTTCCTCGTCTCCACCGCCGGCGGTGCCATCATTGCAGGCGCACTGCTGGCCGCACTTTCCCGCGCAGGCGCACTCCGCGCCATGCAGGCCAGCCTGAGCTGATTCGAAGGAGAAGCCATGTTTCGGAACCTCTTTGCCAACGTCCGGGCCAAAAGCCCGCTTGTCCATAACATCACCAACTACGTCACCGTCAACGACTGTGCCAACATCGTCCTCGCCTGCGGGGCGTCCCCCATCATGGCGGATGATGCCGCCGAGGTCGAGGACATCACCTCGCTGTGTGCCGGGCTGAACCTCAACATCGGCACGTTGAACAGCCGCACCATCCCCTCCATGCTGCTGGCGGGACACACCGCCAACCGGCTGGGCCATCCTGTCGTGCTGGACCCCGTGGGCGCAGGCGCTTCCCATCTGCGCACCGAAACGGCACTGCGCCTCCTGCGGGAAGTGAAGTTCACAGTCATCCGGGGCAACATCTCCGAGATTCGGACGCTGGCGGCAGGCAGCGGCACCACAAAAGGCGTGGACGCCGACACCGCCGACAAAGTGACGGACGAGACGCTGGACAAGACCGTGGCATTCGCCAAAGCGTTTGCGGCCCGCACAGGGGCGGTCGTCGCCGTCACCGGTGCCATCGACATCGTGGCCGACGGAGAGCGGGCTTTCTGCATCCGCAACGGCCACCCCATGATGAGCGCTGTCACCGGCACCGGCTGTCAGCTTTCGGCCCTGACGGCGGCATTCTGTGCGGCCAACCCGGACAAGCCTCTGGAAGCCGCTGCTGCAGCTGTCTGCGCCATGGGCCTTGCGGGCGAAGCAGCTCACAGCCGCCTGTCCAGGCTGGACGGCAACGCCACCTACCGCAATTACATCATCGACGCGATCTTCAACATGACCCCCGAACAGCTCGAGGAAGGAGCACGCTATGAAATGCGATAAACACACCATGCTTCTCTACGCCGTCACCGACCGGGCGTGGACGGGCCGCGAGACCCTCCGCCAGCAGGTGGAAGACGCGCTGAAAGGCGGCGTCACCTGCGTCCAGCTGCGGGAAAAGGAGCTGGACGACGCGGCATTTTTGCAGGAAGCCATGGAGCTTTCCGCCCTCTGCCGCAGCTATGGCGTACCCTTCATCATCAACGATAACGTCGAGATCGCTATAAAATGCCATGCCGACGGCATCCATGTCGGGCAGGAAGATATGGCCGCCGCAGACGTCCGCGCCAAGGTCGGCCCTGACATGATCATCGGTGTGTCGGCCCATTCCGTCGAGGAAGCACAGCTGGCCGTGGCCCACGGCGCGGATTATCTGGGCGTCGGTGCGGCATTTTCCACCCACACCAAAACCGATGTGGATGTCCTGCCGGAGGGCAGACTGAAAGAGATCTGCGACTCCGTGGATGTGCCGGTCGTGGCCATCGGCGGCATCCATAAAGACAATATCCTCAAGCTCAAAGGCTCCGGCGCGGACGGCGTGGCTCTCGTGAGCGCTATTTTCAGCGCCGAGGACATTGAGGCTGAGTGCAAAGAGCTGAAGGCACTGACAGAACAAATCATCTAAAGGAGCAAACCCATGAAAACTGCACTTACCATCGCGGGCAGTGATTCCAGCGGCGGCGCCGGCATTCAGGCCGACCTCAAAGCCATGACCATGAACGGCGTCTTCGCCATGAGCGCCATCACTGCCCTGACGGCCCAGAACACCACCGGCGTATCCGGCATCTTCGAGGTCAGCCCCGAGTTTCTGGCCCAGCAGATAGACGCCGTTTTCACCGACATCCGCCCCTGCGCCGTCAAGATCGGCATGGTGTCCTCTGCCCCGCTCATTGAGACGATCGCCGAGCGTCTCCGCTTTTACAAGGCGGAACACATCGTCGTGGACCCCGTGATGGTAGCCACCTCCGGCTCTGATTTGATTGCATCGGATGCCGTGCGCACCCTGCGCCGGGAGCTGTTCCCTCTGGCCGAGGTCATCACGCCCAACCGGCACGAGGCCGAAGTGCTGTCCGGCCTGCACATCTCGGGCCGTGCCGACATGAGCGCCGCCGCCCGGGCCATCGCCGCCGACTGCGGCTGTGCCGTCCTGCTCAAGGGCGGCCACAGTGACACCGACGCCGACGATCTGCTCACCTTCCCGGATGGCACGGAGATCTGGTTTCCGGGTAAGCGTATCGCCAACCCCAACACCCACGGTACGGGCTGCACTCTGTCCAGTGCCATTGCGGCCAACCTTGCCAAAGGGTTTGCGCTGGAAGAAGCTATCGCCCGGGCCAAGGCTTACCTGACCGACGCGCTGAACGCGCAGCTCGATTTGGGCCACGGCTCCGGCCCGCTGGACCACACTCTGGGCGGCGTCGGGGTCGAAAACTGGATGCACGGCGTCCCGGACGCTGTTCATAAATAAAGAGAGCGTATTTTCGGAGGATTTTCAAATGCAGACTTACACCACACAGATGGATGCCGCCCGCAAGGGCATCGTCACGCCCCAGATGGAAACGGTGGCCAAGAAGGAGTACCGCACCGTCGAAGATATCCGTCAGCTGGTCGCTGAGGGCAAGGTCGCCATCCCGGCCAACAAGCACCACGAGTGCCTGAACCCCGAGGGCATCGGCTCCATGCTCCGCACCAAAATCAACGTCAACCTCGGCGTCTCCCGCGACTGCAAGGACTACAACATCGAGATGCAGAAGGTCATGAGCGCCGTCAACATGGGCGCAGAGGCCATCATGGACCTCTCGAGCCACGGCAATACCCAGCCCTTCCGTCAGAAGCTGACCCACGAATGCCCCGTCATGATCGGCACTGTGCCGGTGTACGACTCGGTCATCCACTATCAGCGCGACCTCGCCACCCTGACGGCACAGGACTTCATCGACGTGGTGCGTCTGCACGCAGAGGACGGCGTGGACTTCGTCACCCTCCACTGCGGCATCACCCGTAAGACCATCGAGCAGATCCGCAAGCATAAGCGGAAGATGAACATCGTCAGCCGCGGCGGCTCGCTGGTGTTTGCATGGATGTGCATGACCGGCAACGAGAACCCCTTCTATGAGCACTTCGACGAGATTCTGGACATCTGCGAAGAGCACGACGTCACCATCTCTCTGGGCGATGCCTGCCGCCCCGGCTGCCTCGCCGACGCCACCGACGTCTGCCAGATCGAAGAGCTGGTGCGTCTGGGTGAGCTGACCAAGCGGGCCTGGGCGCACAACGTCCAGGTCATGGTGGAAGGCCCGGGCCATGTGCCTCTGAACCAGGTCGCCGCCAACATGGAGATCCAGAAGACCATCTGCATGGGCGCACCTTTCTATGTCCTCGGCCCCCTCGTCACCGACATCGCCCCCGGCTATGACCACATCACTGCTGCCATCGGCGGCGCTGTCGCGGCCATGAGCGGCGCAGCCTTCCTGTGCTACGTCACCCCTGCCGAGCATCTGGCTCTGCCCAATGTGGACGACGTCAAGCAGGGCATCGTGGCTTCTAAGATCGCCGCCCACGCCGCCGACATCGCAAAGGGCATCCCCCACGCCCGGGACATCGACGACAAGATGGGCGACGCCCGCCGCGTCCTCGACTGGGATGCACAGTTCGCCTGCGCCCTCGACCCCGAGACGGCAAAGGCCATCCGTGACGCCCGCCTGCCCGAGGACGACCACAGCGACACCTGCTCCATGTGCGGCAAGTTCTGCGCCGTTCGCAGCATGAACAAGGCTCTGGCCGGTGAGTACATCGACATCCTGTAAGCTGCTGTAAAACCGATATTTTCATCGCTTTTGCGATTTTTCTTCTCCATTGCCGCCCGGTACAAAAGCCGGGCGGCTTTTTGCGTCTCAGCGAGACAGTTTTTATGTACAAAATGAATCCGGCATGATATACTGGATTCATCAAACAAGAATGGTGTGGACACAGACGTGAATTTTATATGCAAAATCGACCGGGAACTTTACCGGGTCGTTGACCAAGACCTAGTGACCGATGATGTTATTATTACAGAACAGCAGATTCTCCACATTGAAGATGGTCATCCCGGTGATTATGACCGTCTCTCTTCCCATATTCCTCTTATCTTGCAAGAACCTGACTATATCCTGAGAGGAAACCGGCCGCATACTGCTCTTGTACTCAAAGAAATTGTCACGCCTGAACTTACCGCTGAAGTCGTCCTGCGGCTAAAAGTATCAGATGACCCTGAAGACTACAAAAATTCTATCATCACCATGTGGAATATCAGTCAAAAGCGTTTTCGGCGACTCTTACGTCAAAGCGACATTCTTTACAAAAAAGAATAACTGTGGTATGCTATACATAGGATAAGAAAAGCATTTGAGGTGGTCAATTTCGTGGCAGCCACACGCCGATGGTAACGACAAGGGCTTTCGCCCTGAGAGATGCAGGAGAACGCCACGCCTGCCAAATGCTTTTCGAGGGGGGACGGTTCCGATGCCGTCCCCCATTCCTGTTTTTGCACACAAAAAGACCTGCACGATTTGCTAAATCTCAGCTTTCGTGCAGGTCTTTTGTGCAGTTGCGCCAGCAGGAGTCGAACCTGCGATGGGGGAGTCAAAGTCCCCTGCCTTACCGCTTGGCGATGGCGCATCAGTAGAGAATAGTATAGCATATTTTTCAAAATTCCACAAGCCCGCCGGGCGGTTCCACCCAAATTTTCTGAGCCGGGCAGGCAAATCCCGTCCTTGTCGGGGTCTCACCGATATGATATACTTGCACTGTAAAAGTTTTTCTGTTCAGCGCACAGCGCAGAAAGGAGCGTGGCTTATGTTACACCATCTTGTCATCGGCGTTATCTTCCTCGTCTGGGGCATTGCAGACGTCCTCCGCGTCCAGCTGCCCGGCGTGCTGGCGCGGCGGCTGGAATCGTCCAGCGAAGAGGCCCGCCGCCTCTGGCAGAGGCTTCTGGGTGTGCTGGAGCTCATCGTGGGCGGCGGGCAGCTGCTGTTCTACTTTTTCTCCGACAATCAGACCGTCACCAGCATCATCCTCGCGGTGATGATACTCGCCGCCGTCTGCATCCTCGGGCCGTACTACCACTGGCGGAAGCAGGAAAAAGAGAACACACAGGAATGAATCACGGGAGGAAACAGTATGGGGCCTTGGTATTACGAAGTCGTGAGCTTTGACGGCGATTACGTCAACCTGCGCCGCACCGACATCGAGAGCGACGAGCTGAACCCGGTGGCACTGGCGCTCCTGCCGCCGGAAATCGACGTGGGCAGCAAGCTCAAGTGCGAATATTTCCAGTACGAGATCATCGGCTGACAAAACGAAACGCCGCCCGTTCGGGCGGCGCTTCTGCATTTACCGATAAAGTTATACGCGCTCGGCCACCAGCTGGAAGCCTGCCTTGGTGAGCTCCTGCCGGATCTGCTCGATCTGGGCGTTGTCGCGGGTCTCGAGAGTTAGCTTGAGGAAGCAGCTGGAGATGGGCATATTGGGGTCGGAGCCGTCGTGGAGGACGGACACCACATTGCTGCCGCAGCGGGAGACGATGTCGGCCACCTGCTGCAGCTGGCCGGGCTTGTCTTCCAGCGCGATGGTCAGGTTGGCCTTGCGGCCGCTCATGACGAGGCCGCGGGTGATGACGCGGTTGAGGATGTTCACGTCGATGTTGCCGCCGGAGACGAGGCAGACGACCTTCTTGCCCTCAATGGGCAGCTTGTGGAAGAGCGCCGCCGCCACAGGCACTGCACCTGCACCCTCGGCCACCAGCTTCTGGTTCTCCATCAGGGAGAGGATGGCGGCTGCGGTCTCGTCCTCAGTGACGGTGACAATGTCGTCCACATACTCTTCACAAAGCTTATAGGTCAGCTCGCCGGGGGTCTTGACCTGAATGCCGTCTGCGAAGGTGGAGACGGCAGAGAGGGTCTGGTATTTGTGCTCATGGAGGGAGCGATACATGCTGGGTGCGCCCTCGGCCTGCACGCCGTAGACCTTGACGTCGGGTTTCAGGCTCTTGATGGCGAAGGCCACGCCGGAGATGAGTCCGCCGCCGCCCACAGGCACGATGACGGCATCCACATCGGGCAGCTGGTCGAGAATTTCGAGGCCGATGGTGCCCTGACCGGCAATGACCTGCTCGTCGTCGTAGGGATGGATGAAGGTCATGCCCGTCTCTTCCTGCAGCTCCACGGCCTTGTCGTGGGCGTCGTCGTAGGTACCGGGTACGAGGCAGACCTCCGCACCGAGGTTCTTGGTGTTCTCCACCTTCATGATGGGCGCGCCGTCCGGCATACAGACGATGCTCTTGATGCCGCGGCGGGTAGCGGCCAGCGCCACGCCCTGTGCGTGGTTGCCCGCCGAGCAGGCGATGACACCCTTGTCGCTCTCCTCCTTAGAGAGCTGGCTGATCTTATAATAAGCGCCGCGCACCTTGAAGCTGCCGGTCACCTGCAGGTTCTCGGTCTTGAGGTAGAGCTGGCAGTCCTTGGAGAGCCGGGGTGCCTCGATGAGGTCGGTCTTGCGGGCTACGTCCTTGAGGACAAAGGCGGCGTGGTAGATCTTATCCAGTGTCAGCATATCGTTTTTCCCATCCTATCTCTGTTTATCCATCCCGGCACACGGGCTATTTTTATTGTTAAAGACAGGATTTAGTATAGTTTACATAAATTGATTTGTCAAATGAATCTATTTCACACTTTAAGGCAGAAAGCGGAATTTGCTGACATTGTATTATAGAAAAGCCGCCGCACGGCAAAGGCCATGCGGCGGGTCATTTTTTATTCAGCGTTTCCGGTAAGAGCCTCTTCCAAATGGAGGACGATATAAATCATTCTCTCATGCTTTTTGGTGTTCTCTTCACCCCATGCATAGTTGACGCCCCATTTATTCTGCGAGAGGCTTTCGCTTTTAACTTCATACAGGATGTTCTTTGCAATTTCTTCAGCTCTTTTTTCTTCTTTCAGGTCAGTGTCCATTTTGAACTGAATCACTCGATAATCATCGTTATTGATTTTAGCTGCACCCTTTGCCATTTCAATAGCGACTTCGTCTTTATAATTATCCTGTATGCCTTCATAGACATCTTTATATCTCGTAACGGTTTCATCCATTGTGCTATCATAGGTCAGTTCCTGGAAATTTGTAACTCCCTTTCCCAGATAGCTATTCACCTTCGAGATATACCGCTCCTTCTCGCTGCGAGAGCTGCCGCCACCGCCGCAGGCAGTGAGCATTGCCAGAGCCATCACGGCTGCCAGCAGGACAGCCGTCAGTTTCTTGAGTTTCTTCATAAGATTTCCTCCTGATTCATTGGAAGAGTTTTCCGTTGTTCTACTTCATATGATACAATGTTTCACAGCGTCCGTCAATCGTCTACAAAGGAATTTTTTCTGCTTCTTATTTTGGGAGACAAAAGCCGCCGCACGGCTTCTGACCATGCGGCGGTGCTCTGTTGCTATTTTATCCGATGCGCTCAAATCTCCGCGAGGATAGCGTCACCCATGGCGGTGCAGCCGAGGCAGGTGCAGCCCTCGCTCATGTTGTCGGCGGTACGCAGGCCCTTGTCCAGAACCTTATTCACCGCGTTCTCAATGGCGTCAGCCTCCTCAGTCATACCGAAGGAGTAGCGCAGCATCATAGCGGCGGAGAGGATGCAGGCAGTAGGGTTGACGATGTCCTTGCCCGCGATGTCGGGAGCAGAGCCGTGGATAGGCTCATACAGGCCCCGGGTGCCGTCGCCCAGACTGGACGAGGGGATCATGCCGATGGAGCCGGTGATCATGGAGGCCTCGTCGGAGATGATGTCGCCGAACATGTTCTCGGTGACGATGACGTCGAACTGGCTGGGGTCCTTGACGACCTGCATGGCACAGTTGTCCACGAACATCTCGCTGTACTCCACCTCGGGGTACTCAGCCTGCAGGCGGTGCATGACCGCACGCCAGAGGCGGCTGGTATCCAGCACGTTGGCCTTATCCACGCAGCAGAGCTTCTTGCGGCGCTTCATGGCCGTCTCGAAGCCGATGCGGCCAATGCGCTCGATTTCATGCTCCGAGTAGGGCATGGAATCCACCGCCTGCTTCTCGCCGTTCTCCAGCGTGTAAGTCTCGTGCTTGCCGAAGTAGACGCCGCCGATGAGCTCACGCACGATGATGAAGTCGATGCCCTTTGCCACGATCTCGGGCTTGAGGGGGCTGGCCGGGGCCAGCTGGGGCCAGATCTTGGCCGGGCGGTTGTTGGAGTAGAGGCCCATGCCGGCGCGGAGACGGAGCAGACCCTTTTCAGGGCGCTGCTCACCGGGCAGACCCTCCCACTTGGGGCCGCCGACTGCGCCCAGAAGGACGCTGTCGGCCGCGAGGCACTTGTCCAGCTCATGCTGGGGCAGCGGGTTGCCGTACTTGTCGATGGCCTCGCCGCCCATTGCGGCGTCGGTGTAGTGGAAGGTATGGCCGTACTTTTCGGCCACCTTATCGAGAACGCGGAGGGTCTGCTTCACGATCTCGGGGCTGGAGCAGTCGCCCCAGATGACAGCAATGTTTTTTTCCATTTTAGGCTCCTTATTTCTTCGTCAGCGACTTCATCAGACCGCCGTCGGCGATGATCTTCTGGATGAACGGCGGGAAGGGTTCGGCCTGGAAGGTCTTGCCGGTGGTCTCATCGGTGATGACGCCGGTATCAAAGTTCACGCTGACAGTATCGCCTGCGCTGATGGCGTCCACGGCCTCGGGGCATTCCATGATGGGCAGGCCGATGTTGATGCTGTTGCGGTAGAAGATGCGCGCGAAGCTCTTGGCGATGACGACGGAGATTCCGGCGGTCTTGATGGCCAGCGGTGCGTGCTCACGGGAGGAGCCGCAGCCGAAGTTCCAGCCGCCCACCATGATGTCGCCGTCCTTGACGTTGTGGATGAAGTCCTTGTCAATGTCCTCCATGCAGTGGGCGGCAAGCTCCTTGGCATCCTGCGTGTTCAGGTGGCGGGCCGGGATGATGACGTCGGTATCCACGTTATCCGGGTATTTGAAAACAGAACCGTTTGCGTTGTTCATGGGTGACTCTCCTTTTCTCAGACCGTGCGGGGGTCGGTGATGTAGCCGGTCAGTGCGCTGGCGGCAGCGGTAGCGGGCGAAGCCAGATACACCTCGCTCTTGACGTGGCCCATGCGGCCCACGAAGTTGCGGTTGGTGGTGGAGACGCAGCGCTCACCCTCGGCGAGGATGCCCATGTAGCCGCCGAGGCAGGGGCCGCAGGTGGGGGTGGAGACGATGCAGCCCGCGTCGATGAAGGCCGTCGTCCAGCCGCGGAGGATGCACTCCTTGTACACGGCCATGGTGGCGGGGATGATGATGCCGCGCACGCCCTTTGCGATGTGTTTGCCCTTCAGGATGTTGTAAGCGGCTTCCATATCCTCGAGGCGGCCATTGGTGCAGCTGCCGATGACCACCTGGTCGATCTTGATGTCCTTGCCCTCGCTGGCGGGGTGGGTGTTCTCGGGCAGGTGGGGGTAGCTGACAGTGGGCTCGAGGGCAGAGAGGTCGATTTCAATGGTCTTCTCGTACTCGGCGTCTGCATCGGCCTCATAGAACACCGGCTCGCGCTGGCTGCGGCCCTTGAGATAAGCCTTGGTCACGTCGTCCACGGGGAAGATGCCGTTCTTGGCACCGGCCTCGATGGCCATGTTGCAGATGCTCAGGCGGTCGTCCATGGAGAGGGAAGCGACGCCCGGGCCGGTGAACTCCATCGACTTATACAGCGCACCATCCACGCCGATCATGCCGATGATGTGGAGGATGAGGTCTTTGCCGGAAACTTTCGGCGGCAGCTTGCCGTTCAGCACGAACTTGATGGCGGCAGGCACCTTGAACCATGCCATGCCGGTAGCCATGCCGGCGGCCATATCGGTGGAGCCAACGCCGGTGGAGAATGCGCCCAGTGCGCCGTAGGTGCAGGTGTGGCTGTCGGCGCCGATGACGCAGTCACCGGCTGTCACGATGCCTTTTTCGGGCAGCAGAGCGTGCTCGATGCCCATCTGGCCCACATCGTAGAAATTGAGGATGTCGTACTTGTTGGCGAACTCGCGGCACTGCTTGGACTGGGTCGCGCTCTTGATGTCCTTGTTGGGAACGAAGTGGTCGAGGACGATGGCGATGTGCTCTTTGTCGAACACGCCGTTGAATCCCGCCTTTTCGAACTCGTTGATGGCGACGGGGGTGGTGATGTCATTGCCCAGCACGATGTCGAGCTTGGCGTTGATGAGCTGGCCTGCCTTGACCTCGGCGAGGCCTGCATGTGCGGCCAGAATTTTCTGCGTCTGGGTCATTCCCATGGTTCATTCTCCTTTTGATACTCTCTCAAAATCTCTCTTTATTTATTGTTGATCGCGCTGACCAGTGCATGGATACCGGCCACGATAATATCGGTATCGGTGCCTGCACCCCAGGTGACGATGCCGTCGCCCCACTCGAGGCCGACGTAGGAAGCGGCGCGGGAGGTGGAGCCTTCGTCCAGACTGTGCTCGGAGTAAGTTTCCAGGTGGAAGTCCATGCCGGTGGCGCTCTGGATAGCGTTTGCCACAGCATCCAGACGGCCATTACCCACCGAGGTGACCACCTTGCGCTGACCGTTCAGATCCAGCGTGACGGTGGCGGTGATGCCGTTGACCTGTGCAAAGTGGGCCTCGACGACAGACAGGGGCTTCGACTTGTTGAGGAAGGTATCCTCGAAGATGTGGAGCACTTCGCCTGCGCTCAGCTCCTTGTGGCTGTGGTCGGACACGCTCTTGACCTTGTAGCCCAGCGCCTCGCGCATCTTGGCGGGCAGGTTGTAGCCGTAGTTCTGCTCCAGCACGAAGCCGATGCCGCCCTTTCCGCTCTGGCTGTTGATGCGGATGACGTCGGCGTCGTAGGTGCGGCCGATGTCGTGGGGGTCCACCGGGATATAGGGGCAGGTCCAGCGGTGGTCGCCCTTCTCCTTGCGGTAGGCCATGCCCTTTGCAATGGCGTCCTGATGGCTGCCCGAGAAGGCGGCGAACACCAGCTGGCCGGCGTAGGGGGTGCGCTCGTAGATGTGCATCCGGGTGACCCGCTCGTAGGTGGCGCAGATGGCGGGCATATCGGAGAAGTCCAGCTTCGGGTCTACGCCGTGGCTGTACATATTCATGGCGAGGGTCACAGCGTCCACGTTGCCGGTGCGCTCGCCGTTGCCGAAGAGGCAGCACTCCACCCGCTGAGCGCCTGCCAGAACGGCCAGCTCTGCACAGGCGACGCCGGTGCCGCGGTCATTATGCGGATGGGTGGAGATGATGACGCTGTCACGGTACTTGAGGTGCTTGTCGCAATACTCGATCTGGTTTGCGTAAACGTGGGGCATACTCATCTCGACCGTGACCGGCAGGTTGATGATCATGGGGCGGTCGGGGGTGGGCTGCATGATGTCCAGGACCGCGTTGCAGACCTCAACGGCGTAGTCCACCTCGGTGCCGGTGAAGCTCTCGGGGCTGTACTCGAAGAGGAAGTTGCCCTCATACTCCTCGCTCAGCTGCTTGACCAGCTTTGCGCCGTCCACGGCAATCTGCTTGATCTCCTCCTTAGACTTGTGGAACACCTGCTCGCGCTGGGCGACGGAGGTGGAATTATAGAAGTGGATGACCGCACGAGGTGCGCCCTTGACAGCCTCGAAGGTGCGGCGGATGATATGGTCGCGGCACTGGGTCAGCACCTGCACGGTGACATCGTCGGGGATCATGTTCTTCTCGATGAGGGTACGGAGGAACTCGTACTCCGTCTCGCTGGCGGCCGGGAAGCCGACTTCGATCTCCTTGAAGCCAATTTTGACCAGCATCTGGAAGAATTCCAGCTTTTCCTCGAGGCTCATGGGGACGATAAGGGCCTGATTGCCGTCGCGCAGGTCCACGCTGCACCAGGTGGGAGCTTTCTCGATGTGGTCTTTCTTGACCCAGCTGTCATAGCCGGCGGGGACCGGGTAATATCCCGGTGCGTACTTGGTAGCGTCCATCATAATTCTTGTCCTCCATTTTTGCTGTGTCAACCTCTCAGTCTCGCATTCGCTCGACAGGGCCGGGCTGCGGCAGCGCGTCAGCGCTGACTGAGAGGTTGACTCCTTTTATCAAACGAAAAGGCTCCCGTCTCTCAAAGGACGAAATCCCCTGAGAGACGAGAGCCTGTAATTTCTGTTACAGGGCACCCGTGGTACCACTCTCTTTGCTGTGCCAAAAGCACAGCCGCTCTGCACGATCGGCTTTTTGAAGCGAATCGCTGCCCTTATAACGGTGGGCTTCCGTCAGGACCTACTGTCTGCTTCAGTCCTGCCGCTCAGGGGCCAGTAACCGAGACCCTCTGCACCGCCTTGCACCATCCGGCGGCTCTCTGCACGCAGAAGAAAATCGTTTTTTCCCCGTCAACGCATTTGCGCTTTGTTCAAAGTGGTTTCATTTTAGCAAAACCCGCCGCCCCTGTCAAGCAGTTTTGCTCACAATGAAAATGAAACGATTTCACATAAATAGCAGCATAAATTTTCAAAATTTGCGGGTGGATTTTTTGCTTTGTTAAGAATCTGCGAAGTTTTTGCAAAGTTCGCCTCGAAACGCTGGTTTCTGAAATGGCGTCGTGGTATGCTGTTTGCAACGTAAGGAGGGACCCCCATGAAAGAAGTCAAGACCCCCAAAAAGCCATTGGCTATTTACTACGCCATTGTATTACTGGTGCTGATGCTGCTCAACTTCGTGCTCGTGCCGTGGATGAGCGAACGGCAGGTAAAAGAAGTGGACTACGGCACCTTCATGTCCATGACCGAGGACAAAGACATCGGCCGGGTGGATGTGGAATCGAACCAGATCATCTTTACCGATAAAGACGAAAAGCAAATTTACAAGACCGGCCTGATGAACGACCCTGACCTGACCCAGCGCCTCTACGACGCAGGCGCACAGTTTTCCAGCGAGATCGTCGAGCAGGCTTCGCCGCTGATGAGCTTTCTGCTGAGCTTTGTGCTGCCCATCGTCCTCTTCGTCTGGCTGGGCAATTTCATGAACAAAAAGCTCATGGAAAAGGCCGGCGGCGCGAACTCGATGATGTTCGGCGGCGTGGGTAAGTCCAACGCCAAGGTCTACGTCCAGTCCACCCACGGCATCCGCTTTGCGGATGTGGCCGGCGAAGATGAGGCCAAAGAGAACTTACAGGAGATCGTAGATTATCTGCACGATCCCAAGAAATACGAAGAGATCGGTGCCTCGATGCCCAAGGGCATCCTGCTCGTTGGCCCTCCGGGTACCGGCAAGACCATGCTGGCAAAGGCCGTGGCGGGCGAATCCAACGTGCCGTTTTTCTCCATCTCCGGCTCGGAGTTCGTGGAGATGTTCGTGGGCATGGGCGCGTCCAAAGTCCGTGATTTGTTCAAGCAGGCCAAGGAAAAGGCCCCCTGCATCGTCTTCATCGACGAGATAGACGCCATTGGCCAGAAGCGCAACAGCGGCCAGCTGGGCGGCAACGACGAGCGCGAGCAGACCCTGAACCAGCTGCTCACCGAGATGGACGGCTTCGAGGGCAACAGCGGCGTCATCATCCTCGCGGCCACCAACCGTCCGGATTCCCTTGACCCGGCTCTGACCCGTCCCGGCCGCTTTGACCGCCGTGTTCCTGTGGAACTGCCCGACCTCAAGGGCCGCGAAGAGATCCTGAAGGTCCACGCCAAGAAAGTCGCTCTTGCCCCCGGCATCGACTTCAACACCGTGGCCCGGATGGCCTCCGGTGCCTCCGGCGCAGAGCTGGCCAACATCGTCAACGAAGCCGCCCTGCGGGCTGTGCGCGCCGGCCGCAAGTCGGTCACGGAAGCAGACCTCGAGGAGAGCATCGAGGTGGTCATTGCAGGCTACCAGAAGAAGAACTCCATCCTCACCGACAAGGAAAAGTGCATCGTGGCCTATCATGAGATCGGCCACGCACTGGTGGCGGCGCTTCAGAATCACTCCGCACCCGTGCAGAAGATCACCATCATCCCCCGCACCTCGGGCGCACTGGGCTACACCATGCAGGTCGAAGAAGGCAACCACTACCTGATGACCAAGGAAGAGCTGGAAAATAAGATCGCCACCCTCACCGGCGGACGTGCTGCCGAGGAAGTGGTGTTCGGCTCCATCACCACCGGCGCGTCCAACGACATCGAGCAGGCCACCAAGCTTGCCCGCGCCATGCTCACCCGTTACGGCATGAGCAAAGAGTTCGACATGGTGGCCCTGGAGACGGTGAACAACCAGTATCTGGGCGGTGACACCTCGCTGGCCTGCTCGGCCCAGACCCAGCGCGAGATCGACCAGCGGGTCGTGGAGCTGGTAAAGGCCCAGCACGAAAAGGCCATCAAGATCCTCACCGACAACCGTGCAAAGCTCGACGAGCTGGCGAAGTACCTTTATGAAAAGGAGACCATCACCGGCGACGAGTTCATGGCTATCCTTGAGGAAAAAGATTCCAGCGAAAATTAAAATAGGATCTCTGCAATAATCCAGCCGCCGTATCCGTATTCATTACAGATACGGCGGTTTTCTGATACGCTGTGTCGCGAATAAAATAAGTAAAATTGGGTATCACACCTAGCGGCTCACGGGCCGCCCCGTCTTCGTACAACCTCTCAGTCTGCTTCGCAGACAGCTCCCCTGGTAGGGGAGCCTCTGGCGAAGAGGCAAGGCTTTACGATATGCCAAAGCCTCCCCTCGATAGGGGAGGTGGCAGCGCGCCAGCGCTGACGGTGAGGTTGACTCCCTACATCTACAGGAGGATACTACTATGAGACTGCTGAACAAGAACACTGCCCGCCGCGCCGCTGCTGCTGCCGCTCTGCTGACCATGACCGCCGCCATGAGCGTGGGTGCCTTTGCTGCCGACGCCGAGGACGCGACCGTTGCCGGTTATCTGCCCCCTCAGTCGTCCGAGGTCATGGTTCAGGGTGACATTGCTCTCCACTCTGACGTTCCGGTGGGGGAAGTAGACCCCAACTACGGCGGCTACGCTTCCCCGGTGGAGAACCCCATTCAGGGCAACGTGATGATGATCTCCGACGAGACTCCCCTGCCCTCTGACACGCCGGTGGAGAAGAGCGAAGCCCGCTACACCGTCAAGGGCCTGCTGGGCAAGCAGGTGCTCTACACCGCCCGTCAGGAAGGCCGCGTGCTGACGCTGGACGCCCCCGATGACAACGCCACCTTCCGCACCACCATCCTCGACATGCAGACCCTGATGAATCAGGGCGTAAGCACGCTGGTGCTCAAGACCGGCAAGACTTCCACCACCCTGAACCTGACTCTGCTGTGCCAGGATCAGAAGCCCGGCACCCGGGTCACTCTGCGCCACCTCGGCAGCAGCGCTCACCTCACCGTGGGCTTCCGCAGCCGCCGCGATCTCATCGTTGGCCGATAAGCTTTTCCCTCTCTCTTCTTTGTTTTCCATAGATACTTTTTTCCTCAGACGCAAAAGACCCCCGCTGCAAACGCAGCGGGGGTCTTACTGTTTATCAAATGGTTCCGTCCGAGCCGTTCTCGCTCTGCTCCGATGCATAGAGCACCATCAGGTGGTTTGCGGATGCTTCGAGCTGGCTCTTGGCCTGACGGAGGTTCGCTTCTTCCGTCTCGTTCATCTTCTCGGGCTTATCCTTCCGCAGGCAGCGGCGGAGGTTCGCCACATCGGCTTTGATGCGGTTCTTCTCCTCCTTGTCCAGCTCCTTCTTGCACTTGGAGAGGGCCTCGTCCACCTTATAAGCCAGCACCTCGGCCTGATTGTGGAGGTCAAGCCGCTCTTTGCGGCGGCTGTCCTCGGCCTCGTAGGCGGCCGCGTCGGCCATGGCGCGCTGGATCTCATTCTCCGAGAGGTTCGTGCTGCCGGTGATGGTGATGTTCTGCTCCCGGCCGGTGCCGAGATCTTTGGCCGAGACTTTCACGACGCCGTTGACGTCAATATCAAAGGTGACTTCGATTTGGGGCTTGGACGAGAAGCTGGCCCGGATGCCGTTCAGCTTGAACTTGCCGAGGCTCTTATTGTCGCGGGCGAAATGCCGCTCGCCCTGCAGGACGTTGATCTCCACACTGGTCTGCATGGGGCGGGCCGTGGTGAATATCTGGCTCTTGCGGGTGGGTATCATGCTGTTGCGGGTGATGAGGGGGGTCGCCACGCCGCCCAGTGTCTCGATCGAGAGGGTCAGCGGGGTGACGTCCATCAGCACAAGGCCCTGCGCCGCTGCACCAGAAGCGCCAGCCAGCTTGCCACCGCCCTGTAACAGACCGCCCTGCACAGCGGCACCCATCGCCACGCATTCGTCGGGGTTGAGGCTGTGGCTCGGTTCACAGCCCAGCAGTTCCTTCACCTGACGCTCGACGGCAGGCATCCGGGTGCTGCCGCCGACGAGAAGGACTTTGCCCAGCTGCGAAGCCGAGATGCCGGCATCCCGCAGTGCGTTCTGCACCGGGGCCACCGTCCGTGCCAGCAGGTCGCCGGTCATCATCTCGAACTGGGGGCGGGAGATGGTCAGATCGAGGTGGTGGGGGCCGTCCTTGCCCACAGCGATGAAGGGCAGATTGAGCTGGGCCGAGAGGGCGCTGGACAGCTCTTTCTTGGCCTTTTCGGCCTCTTCTTTCAGGCGTCCCATGGCGGCGGGGTCGCGGGAGAGGTCGATGCGGTCCGATTTCTTGAACTCTGCCACGGCGTATTCCACGATGCGCTGGTCGAAGTCGTCGCCGCCGAGGCGGGTATCGCCGCCGGTGGCCAGCACCGTAAAGGTGCCGTCTTCGATCTCGATGATGGAGACGTCGAAGGTGCCGCCGCCGAGGTCGTAGACCAGGATCTTCTGGGGCGCTTCGTTGTCAAGGCCGTAGGCCACAGCGGCGGCGGTAGGCTCATTGATGATGCGCAGGACGTTCAGGCCCGCGATGCGGCCCGCATCCTGGGTGGCCTTGCGCTGGCTGTCGTCAAAGTAAGCGGGGACGGTGATGACGGCCTCCGTCACCGGCTCACCCAAGTAGCTCTCGGCGTCGCGGCGTATCTTGGTCAGTATCATGGCGCTGATCTCCTGCGGAGTCAGGTCTTTGCCGTCGATGTGGACGCGGTAGTCGCTGCCCATATGCCGCTTGATGCTGGACACCGTCCGGCCGGAGTTGGTGGCAAGCTGGCGCTTTGCCGCGCCGCCCACCAGACGCTCGCCGTCTTTGGTGAACGCCACCACGCTGGGGGTGGTGCGCTCTCCCTCTGCGTTGGTGATGACGACGGGCTTGCCGCCCTCCACCACTGCCACGCAGCTGTTCGTGGTGCCAAGGTCAATACCGATCACTTTGCTCATTCTGGTCGTCCTCTCTGTTTTTGCGACGCGCATATTTTTCCTTCAATATCATATCGGTTCCGTATGACGATTTCTTAGAGCATTTGTAAAGATTTTGTGTTTCCGCTCATTCTCTCTCGAGCAGCTGGCGGATGACGGCCTCCGTCTCGTCCAGCCAACTCTGGGCCGTCTCGTCGCCCTCTTCTTTGCGGACGAGGAAGCCCTGCTTCGCCTCAGCCAGCTGAGCCAGCGCCTTTTTGCGGGAGATATACTGGGTCTCATACTGGGCCACCCGCAGGCAGACCTGCGGCATATAGGCGATGTCGGGGGTGGAGGCGCAGAGTTTCTGAGCCTTGCGGTAGGCCCGCAGAGCCGCACCGGCCCCTTTTCCCTGCACCATGGCATCGTCGCCCAGCGCCACCCATGCGGCCACATCGCCGGCGTCGGCAGCTTTTTTCCAGAACTTGCGGGCCTGTGCAGGGCTCTTGCGGCAGCCCCGGCCCTCGTAGAGCATCTCGCCCATCATGGCAAGGCCCTCGGCGCAGCCCTCTTCGGCAGAGAGCTGATAATAATGCATCGCCTCGTCCCAGCGCTCCTCGGCCATGGCACGGTTGCCGGCCCGCAGCTCCGCTTCGCCCGGCTCATCGGTGTCGTGGCTGGCGTGGAGCAGACCGTTCAAAAGCGAGCAGTCCAGCGTGGCAGAGCTGGTCCACGGGTCGATGACCACGCCGTCGATGCTGTCCGAGTCCAGCGCCATCTGCATGGCGGAAGCCAGAAGCCGTTCCGCCATGGGGCGGCTGGCCGTGCCTTTATCGGCCTCCGCCATCTTCACTGAGGTGAACACCGGCAGGTAACACCGGCCCTTCTGGGTACGCAGGGTCCAGGGCTGCAGGTCTTTCGCTTTCTCCGCCGGGACAGGATGCTCCGCCCACGGGGCGGCCCCGTCCGGCTGGTCGGACGCAGCTTCCAGCGGCACCAGAACCCTGGTGTCCAGCTCGAGGGCATAGTTGATGGCGTTCATCAGTGCCCAGAAGCTCTCCTCGTTCTGGCCCTTATAGAGCGCTGCCACAGCCCGCTCTATCGCCGGACAGCCCGTACCCAGCGGCCCGTATTCCGGCAGCTTTTTGCGGTCTGCCGCGCCCACCGGGCGCAGCCGCAGTCGTGCCGCACCATCTTTTGCCATTGCATCCACCATTCTTTCCGTTGAGATTCCTTTCCAGTATAGCAGGATTTTCCGGTTTTCTCAATCTCCGGAGCCGAAATCTGCATCCAGAGCCGGTTTTCTTTGGCAAAAAACATAGCATTCCTGTTGGGAGTGCGTTATAATAAGGAGCGTCTCGACTAAATGTATGAAAGAAAGGGAGTATCGAGCCTTGAACAAAATGCTTCGCTATCTCAGCGACTACAAGCGCGAGAGCGTGCTTGCACCGCTTTTCAAGATGCTGGAAGCTACGTTTGATCTGTTCGTGCCGCTTGTGATGGCCGACATCGTCAACGTGGGTATCGCGGCCCACGATTTCCACTACATCCTCGTGCGATGCGGCATCCTGCTGCTTCTGGCCATCATCGGCCTCACGTGCAGCCTGACGGCCCAATACTTCTCGGCCAAAGCCGCCGTGGGTTATTCCACCGGTCTGCGTCATGCGCTGTTTGAGCACATCCAGACGCTGAGCTTTTCCGAGATGGACACCATGGGCACCAGCACCCTCATCACCCGGATGACCAGCGACGTCAATCAGGTGCAGAGCGGATTGAACCTCTTCCTCCGTCTGTTCCTGCGCAGCCCCTTCGTGGTGCTCGGCGCCATGATCATGGCCTTTACGGTCAACTTCCGCGCCGCCCTCATCTTCGTGGTGGCTATCCCGCTGCTGAGCATCGTGGTCTTCGGCGTCATGGTCATCACCCGTCCGCTTTATAAGTCGGTGCAGACCTGCCTCGACCGGGTTCTGGGCCTCACCCGCGAAAACCTGACCGGCGTGCGCGTCGTCCGCGCCTTCGACAAGGAAAAGAGCGAGGTGGACCGCTTCGAGGACGCCAATGAGCTGCTGACCAAAATGCAGCTCCACGTAGGCCACATCTCCGCCCTGATGAACCCGCTGACCTACGTTATCATCAACCTTGCCATCGTGGCGCTGCTGTATGTAGGCAGCATCGAGATAAGCATCGGCGGCATGGCCTCCGGCGACGTCATCGCGCTGGTCAACTATATGAACCAGATCCTGGTCGAGCTGGTCAAGTTGGCCAACCTCATCGTTCAGGTGAGCAAGGCTCTGGCCTGTGCAGGCCGTGTGCAGGCGGTTCTGGACACAAAGCCCGGCATGGAGTTCCCGGCTGAGCTCACCGGCAATGTTCCGGCGGAAAAGGCCGACGACGCCGTCCGTTTCGACCATGTGAGCCTGACCTACAAGGGCGCAGGCGCACCCAGCCTCTCTGACATCAATTTCACCGCCAAGCGCGGCCAGACCATCGGCGTCATCGGCGGCACCGGCAGCGGCAAATCCAGCCTCATCAGCCTCATCCCCCGCTTCTATGACGCCACTGAGGGCAGTGTGGAGATCATGGGCCGACCGGTCCGGCAGTACCCCCGCGCCGACCTGCGCGGCAAGGTGGCTGTGGTCATGCAGAAGGCCCAGCTCTTCGGCGGCACCATCCGCTCCAACCTGCTCTGGGGCAGCCAGAATGCCTCCGACGCCGACCTCTGGGCTGCGCTGGAAACGGCACAGGCTGCGGAGTTTGTGAAAGCCAAGCCCCTCGGCCTCGACGAACCGGTGGAGCAGGGCGGACGCAACCTCTCCGGCGGTCAGAAACAGCGTCTGACCATCGCCCGCGCCCTCGTAGGCAAGCCGGATATCCTCATCCTCGACGACAGTGCCAGCGCACTGGACTACGCCACCGACGCAGCCCTGCGCAAGGCTCTGGCTGCTCTGCCGGGCGATCTGACCGTCTTCATCGTCAGCCAGCGCGCCGCCAGCCTGCAGCACGCCGACCAGATCATCGTGCTGGACGATGGCCGCATGGTGGGCCTTGGCCGTCACGCCGAGCTGCTGGAAAGCTGCCCGGTCTACAAGGAAATTTACGAGAGCCAGTTCAAGAAAGGGGATGCACAGAAATGAGTGCAAAAGCAAAAAGCAAGCTGACCCCTGAACAGCAGAAGGCCACCATGACCCGGGTGCTGCAGAAAATCAAGCCCTACGGCTTCTTCGTGGTGTGCAGCCTCATCGTGGCCGCTGTGAGCGTGGCGGCTCAGCTGTATATCCCCATCCTCTGCGGCAGTGCCATCGACATGATGCTGGGCAAAGGTGCCGTGGACTTCGCGGGCGTGCTGCGCATCATCTACGAGATCATCGTGGTGGCTGTTGTCGCCGCCTTTGCGCAGTGGCTGCTGAGCGTCTGCAACAACCGCATCACCTTCGCAGTCAGCCGTGACCTGCGCAACGCCGCCATGCGGAAGATCCAGACCCTTCCCCTCTCTTACCTCGACAGCCATCCTTCCGGCGACATCGTGAGCCGGATGGTGGCCGACGTGGATACCTTCGCGGACGGCCTGCTGATGGGCTTCACCCAGCTGTTCTCGGGTGTGCTGACCATCCTCGGCACCCTGCTCTTCATGTTGCAGCAGAATGTCCCTATCACGCTGGTGGTGGTCTGCATCACCCCGCTGAGCCTTGTGGTGGCCAGCTTTCTCGCAAAGCGCAGCTACAAGTATTTCCAGAGCCAGAGCACCGTGCGCGGCGAGCAGACTGCCCTTGTCAACGAGATGATCGAGGGTCAGAAGGTCGTGCAGGCCTTCGGCCACGAGGCCCAGAGCCTCGAGGCTTTTGACGAGGTGAATGGCCGACTGCAGAACGTGAGCCTGAAGGCCATCTTCTTCTCCAGCATGACCAACCCCGCCACCCGCTTCGTCAACAACATCGTCTACGCAGGCGTCGGCCTCGTGGGCGCAATCTATGCCGTAGCCGGAGGCATCACCATCGGCCAGCTGAGCATCTTCCTGAACTACGCCAACCAGTACACCAAGCCCTTCAACGAAATTTCCGGCGTCGTGACCGAGCTGCAGAACGCCCTGGCCTGCGCAGCCCGCGTGTTCGAGCTGCTGGACGCTGAAGACCAGACTCCCGAAGCGGAGAACGCCGCAAAGCTCGTGCCGGACGGCCACGTCCAGATCGAGGACGTCTCTTTCCGCTATCTGCCCGACCGCCCGCTCATCGAGGGCCTGTCTCTGGACATCAAGCCCGGCCAGCGCATCGCCATCGTCGGCCCCACCGGCTGCGGCAAGACCACCCTCATCAACCTGCTCATGCGGTTCTATGATGTCAACGGCGGCTCCATCAAAGTCTCCGGCACCGACATCCGGGACGTGACCCGCGCCTCGCTGCGCGGCAGCTACGGCATGGTGTTACAAGATACCTGGCTCCGGGCCGGCACCGTGCGGGAGAACATCGCCTACGGCAAGCCGGACGCCCCCCTCGACGAGGTGGTGGCTGCGGCCAAGGCTGCCCATGCCGACAGCTTCATCCGCCGCCTGCCCGAGGGCTACGACACCGTCATCGCCGAGGACGGCGGCAACATCAGCCAGGGCCAGAAGCAGCTGCTCTGCATCGCCCGCGTGATGCTCTGTCTGCCCCCGATGCTGATTCTAGACGAGGCCACCTCCTCCATCGACACCCGCACCGAGGTGCGTATCCAGGCAGCCTTTGCCCGGATGATGCAGGGCCGCACCAGCTTCATCGTGGCACACCGCCTTTCCACCATCCGGGAGGCCGACGTCATCCTCGTGATGAAGGACGGTCACATCGTGGAGCAGGGCGACCACGATACCCTGCTGGCGCAGGGCGGCTTCTACGCCAAGCTCTACAACAGCCAATTCGAGGGTGTGGAGACTTAACGCTTCAACTTATAGCAATTCAACTTTTTAATGCAGCAGCGGTGAATTGCATATCGCAAAGATGCCGTTTGAATGTTGCACTAATTTCTTGACTTGCGATAAAATTTGCGATAAACGATTTTTGGAAGGAATATAATCGTGTCGAAAGATGAATATTTGATTACAGATCCACCCCTTAAAGCGCTGACTGTTTTTGCGATGCCGATGATCCTTGGCAGCTTTTTTCAACAAGTATACAATATGGCCGATTCCATAATAGTTGGTCAATTTGTTGGCTCCTCGGCACTTGCGGCTGTTGGTGCTTGTGCTGCACTGACCAATGTTTTTATTTGTGTGGCGCTTGGTGCTGGTGTGGGCGCAGGTGTGCTTGTAAGCCGCTGTTTTGGTGCAAAAAATTATGGTAGAATGAAAACCATTGTGTCAACGTCCCTGATCAGCTTTTTGATCTTAAGCGTTGTCCTTGGTGTCTTTGGCTTTTGCTTTTCCCATTTCATGATGAGCGGATTACAGACCCCTGCCGATATATTGGAAGAAGCAGTATTGTATCTGCGTGTCTACTTTGTGGGTTTCCCGTTTCTATTCATGTACAACATTCTTTCCACCATGTTCACTTCCATCGGTGAATCCAAAATTCCGTTGGGACTGCTGATATTCTCATCTATCCTGAATATTTTTATGGATCTCTGGATGGTGGCTGGTCTTGGTCTGGGGGTGTTTGGTGCAGCCCTTGCGACCTTGATCGCACAAGGAATTTCTGCCGTGTTTTCGTTTTTGATCTTTCTGTCTCGGATGCGGCAATACAAGAGCTCCTTTAGCAGGTTCGACCGGCAGGAGCTGTATTCCATGCTTCGCATTGCGGTGCCATCGGTTTTGCAGCAGTCCACAGTGTCTATCGGTATGATGATCGTGCAGGCAGTGGTAAATCCCTTCGGCACACAGGCACTTGCCGGGTATGCGGCAACGATGCGGGTAGAAAATGTTTTTTCGCTGATCTTCGTATCCATCGGCAATGCAGTTTCGCCGTTTGTATCCCAGAATCTTGGCGCAAAGAAAATTGAGCGCATCAAAAAAGGTTATCATGCTGCACTGGTGTTGGATCTATGCTTTGCAGTTCTTGCTTTTGTGGTCATTGAAACACTGCACACACAGATTTCCTCGTTGTTCTTGGGAAAAGACGGAACCGCGTTGGCCTATCAGGTGTCCGGTGATTATATGAGATGGCTTGGTTACTTTTTCATCTTCATGGGCATCAAGATGGCAACTGATGGCGTTCTTCGCGGACTTGGAATCATGCGGCCGTTTCTTATTGCAAATATGGTAAACCTTGCGATCCGCTTGTCTGTTGCTTTGATTTGTGCACCGCGTTTTGGCATTGCTTTTGTTTGGCTTGCAGTCCCTGCAGGTTGGCTTGCAAACTTCCTTATTTCCTATGCGGCGCTCAGAAGATCGTGGCCAGAGGATAAAGCAGCGGTATCTCAATGATTTCATGCAGTGGAGAGGTGCTTTGTTCTGACGGGTTTCACTTACAGAGAATGTGACGCGAAAAAAATTCGCCGGTGTTCCGTTTGATGATAAAAATAGCCCCCGGCAAGTGATAGGTGTATCGATTCGCCAGGCTCTCGATCTTTGTGCCGTCGATGAACACTTCCTCTTACAACAAAAAATGAGATAGGCAGCCCCTTTCGGGGAAGTCTATCTCATTTTTTTCGTTGGGGCTATTTTGCAACAGCCCCATTTTTGTTTGCTCTGTTTTATTTTTTGCGGGTCGGCAATATTTTCTTTTTTACCTGTTTTCGGCTTTCAGCACCGTTGCCTCAGCAGGCGGCGGTGTGAGGGTGGAATGGGCCAGAATAAAGGCAGCGGCGTGGCTGGATGCGATGCGCTGGGCGGCGCGGCGGCGGTCGTTGGAAGCGAAGGTGTGCTCCCCGTCCCGCTTTGCGTCCCAGTGGGCAAGCTCATCGTCCACCTCGGCTTCCGTCGGCCAGAGCTCTTCTTTCTGCGCCACCAGCAGCAGACCCATCCGGCTGCGCAGCTTGCGCTCGGCCTCGGTATGGAGCCAGGCTCGGAATTCTTCCACAGTCTGGCCCTGCACCTTTAAGTACTGGTCAAAATTGACGCCGTTGGCCTGCATCCGCAGGTTGAACTGGCGCTGCTCGGCAAAGTAGTTGCCGGCCACCAGCTGCTTGGGCAGCGGGCCGGTGACGTGTGTACCCAGCTGGGCGATGAGGGCCTGTTCGGCCACGGCGCGGGCCTGCTGGCAGCGCTGGGCGTAGATGTCCTGCGTCACCTTGGCGCGGAGGGCGCGCTTGCGCTCGGCGTCGGCGGCGCGGTCTTCGTCACCGTGGCGGCGGTTTATTTCAAGCTCGATGGTCAGCTCCCGGATAGGCCGAGGCTGGATGGGCTGGGTAAAGCCGGTGTACTCTCCCAGTTCCAGCGGCGGCAGGCAGAAGAACTGCGCCCCCGCCCGGAAGCCCTCAGCCCGATTCACGGCCAGAAGCTCAAAATCCGGGTCGGTGACGGGCTGCAAATCGTTTTCTTTCATCAGCTGGGCGAACAGGGGCGAGAAACCCTCCAGAATCGCCCGGTTGACCGCTGCCGTCAGCAGGTCATCCTCGTCCTGCGGGGCGTCCGGGGCCGCCTTTTCGGCCTGCACCGCCGCTTCCAGCTCTTCTGCGGCGGCGGAAAAGACCACCCGGCAGTCACCGGGTTCTGCCATGCCAAAATGTTCGAGTTTCATTTTCTTCTCCCCCTCTCAGCGGACGATGCCGGCCATCAGAACCAGCAGCACGACGCCCAGCACCACATACAGCACCTCTGCACCCAGGACGGATTTGTCGCCCTCGACATACATCTCGGCGGGGTCGTCGGGGTTATAATAAAGGGTGACGACAGCTCCCTGTGCAAGCTCTCTGCCCTTGGCAGACTTGGGGTAATGGAGGCGGTGGGTGCCGCCAGCAGTGGTGAACTCCAACAGGTAGGCTTTGCCGTCCCGGCTCTGCACGGTGCCTGCCACAGCGGCCTCGACCTTTTCGCCTCTGGTCATGAGCTTGCGGCGTCTCGACCAGCTCCGCCATGCCATGTAGAACATGATGCCTGCACCGATGAGAAAGATAATGATGTTGAACATTCGCAGTTTCCCTCTTCCGTAAATAGTCCCGCCGGGCCGCTGCCCCGCAGGGGTAATATTTATTGTATCATACTCCGCCGGATTTTTCGCCCCATTCGGCCTATACGGAATGCAACAATTTTCGCAAAAAAATTTGTCGTACTATTTTTGCAGAAAACGCTTGACTTTCTTTGCACCTGTGGTATAATAAACATCGTTCCGAGCCGAACGGCAGCGAACAAAACAGAATATGCGGATATGGCGGAATTGGCAGACGCGTTAGATTCAGGTTCTAATCGGGGCAACTCGGTGGAGGTTCAAGTCCTCTTATCCGCACTCTTGAACGACAGCTTTCAAAAAGGCTGTCGTTTTTCTTTTACCCGTAGTCCTTTTGGAAACTTTCTATCAGCGGATAAGAGGACTTGAACAGGGCGGCGGTGCGCAGCACCGCAAGCAATCAGCCCAGTGGGCTGTTGCTTAGCCCGCGGTTTCCAACCCCTAGGAATGTCTAACAAGAGGACTACCGCCGCCGGAGAATCTCCTGTACCGCGTTGGTTGAAGCGATATTCACATAAAGCCTTTCTGGAAACATCCTCAGCGGATAAGAGGACTTGAACAGCAGCTTTTACAGAGAAAGGACCCCCATGCAGATAAACGACCTCTTCGGCGCAGCAGCCGCCTTTGAAACCGTACGGATGCCGGACGGCACGGAAGCGGCCATTCCAACAGAACACGCCGCAGTTATCTATGTAAATGAACAGCCGGCCTTCCGGGTGGTATGCACACCCCAGCTTCTGCCGCAGCTGGCGCTGGGGCGGCTGCTGACCGAAGGATGGATCGCCTCCGCAGAGGAAGTGGAACAAATTTCCGTCTGCGCGGAAGGCTTGAAAGTCAATATCTACCTGAACCACCCGTTGACGGCCCGCCGCGCGGCGGCACAGGAAGTTTCCAGCTGCTGCACCGACAATGTCGCGCTGGGCAGTCCGGTGGAAGTGCAGCCGCTGCGCACGGTTCCGCATCTGGACGTACAGCCGGAGTGGGTGGACGCCCTCGCCGCCGCCATGAGCGCGGGCCTGCCGCTTTATCAGGCCACCCATGCAGTCCACAGCTGCTTTGTGCTGCACGAGGGCCGCATCCTCTGTGCCTGCGAGGACATCGGACGCCACAATGCGCTGGACAAGGCCGTGGGCAGCGTGCTTCTGGCCGGTGTCCCCCTCAGCGAATGCGTGCTCTACACCAGCGGCCGCGTACCGATGGATATGGTGCGCAAAGCCATCCGGGCCGGCGTTCCGGCACTGGTCAGCAAGACCATGCCCACCGTCCAGTCGCTGGAGCTGGCCGCAGAATACGGCCTGCAATTCGTGTGCGGCCGGAAACACCCCTTAACTTTGAAGGAACGTGCAAAATAAAAGTCACAACACAAAGAGCGCTTACGGTTTGCGTTGACTTACTTCCGGCCCGAGTGATAATATATTAACGAAGAGACCGTTCCGCTTGTTGCAGCAGGCAGAGCGGTCATTTTCGTGTTTGGGAGTTTTCCCGGACAACCAAAAATCAGGCAGGTGATAACATGAAGCAGGCAACCAACCCGTTTGCGCCCGTTTCGCTGTGGCGCAAGCGGCTGCCGGGCTATGCGGCCATGGGCGCTGCGACAGTCGCAATGGCGGTAGGTCTTATCGCAATGCAGCACGCGCGCACCACGGTTGCAGGTACCCTGCTGCCGGTGTCGGATGCGGATGCAGCCGCCTACGGCATCAGCGCAGTGTACCAGCTCGACAATGGCAGCTATCGCGTGGAGGGCTCTCAGAAGGGCTTCCAGAGCGATGTGCAGGCTGCCGTGACCCTTGACGCCGAGGGCAATGTTTCCGCTGTCGAGATCCTCTCGCAGGCAGAGACGGACAGCCTCGGCGGCCAGTGTGTCAACCCGGAGTTCACATCCCAGTATCAGGGCGCAGCTCCCTTTACGCTGGCAGGTAAAAGCTATACTGTGACCGACCCCCTTACCGGTGCCGCCTATGCCGCTGCCGGTGCGGCGGAGGAGCAGCCCGCTGCTGCGGAGGATTTTGACCCCGCGCAGTGGAACGTGTCCGACACCTCTCCCGAGGCCGAGGCCACCCGCAGGATGTACGCAGCAGGTCTGACCCTCTCGGCACTGAACGGCGAGCCTCTGGCCGACGAGCTGATTCCTCCGATGGATACCAGCGCCGAGGCTGTGGCACGCCGCAAGCTCTATGCTGCCGGTCTGAGCAAGAGCGCGCAGGACGGTGAGGAGCAGGCTCTGCCCTATGCGGACTGGTCCGCAGAAAAGCAGGCCGCTTATCAGCTGGCACAGGCCGAACTGACCACCGGGCAGACCAGTGCCGGCGCTGTCAGCGCAGACCTGACCGAGGTTGACGCCCTTTCCGGCGCGACCATCACCTCGACCGCCGTCACCAACATCGTCAACAACTCGTATTTCTATGTAACTGAGGTGCTCCGCGCAGAGTGACCTCAACGGAGGAATGGAACCTATGGCAAAAACTGATTTTCTGACGGCTGACATGACCCGCCGTCAATTTATGAAGATCTCGGGCAAGAGCCTTGCAGGGCTCACCCTCTCCGCATCCATGCTGTCCCTCTTCGGCTGCTCGCAGAAGCAGGTGGACAGCGGCGCAGTGGCTACCTGGGCGCTGCCCCAGGGCCTGCTGGTGGTCAACGCCGACCTGTGTACCGGCTGCCAGCGCTGCGAGATCAACTGCACGCTGACCAACGATGGTGTGTGCTCCTCTTACATCAGCCGCGTGAAGATCCAGCGCCGTCTGAATCTGGACGGTGCCGGCAACGGCCTGCTGTCCGGCAACGACAACTGCTTTGTCTACTTCCCGGATACCTGCCGCCAGTGCGAGGACCCCGCCTGCGGCAACGCCTGCCCCCAGAAGGCCATCACCACCAACGAGCAGGGCATCCGTGTGGTGGACACCGACAAGTGCATCGGCTGCGGCGCCTGCCACGAGGCCTGCCCCTGGCATATGCCCACCGTCAACCCCGAGACCGGCAAGTCGTCCAAGTGCATCGCCTGCGGTGCCTGCGTGGCAGGCTGCCCGTCCGGCGCTCTGTCCATCGTGGACTGGGATGCCGTCACCAGCGCAGCACAGGCTGCCTACATGGACCTGTAAGGAGGAACAACAATGGCTGAATATTATGGCTGGGCAGGCAAGATCCTGCGCGTTGACCTGACCACCGGCGAGATCACCACGCAGGATGACGCAAAGTACCATAAGTATATCGGCGGTATGGGCATGGCCTACCGCATCATGTATGAGGAAGCTCCCATGGACCTCGACCCCTACGACGAGAAGGCACAGGTCATCTTCGGCGTCGGCCCCCTGACCGGTGCCGGCGTGCCCTGCTCCGGCCGCATGAACGTCACCTTCCGCTCCACCTGGTCCAAGGGCAGTTCCATCATCGACGCCCACATGGGCGGCCACATTGGCCCCATGCTGAAGTATGCGGGCTGGGACGGCATCGTCATCACCGGCATCTCCGCAAAGCCCGTCTACCTGCGCATCGAGGACGACGAGGTCTCCCTCGAGGATGCTTCTGACATCTGGGGCAAGGGTACGTTCGCGTCCAACAAGTGGATGGTGGAGCAGAACGGCCGTGAGTTCGAGACCGCTTCCATCGGCCCTGCCGGTGAGAATCTGGTGGACTACTCCACCCTGAACACCAGCTTTGGCAACTCCGGCGGCGCCGGTCTGGGCGCTGCCATGGGCAACAAGAAGCTGAAGGGCCTGGCCATCCGCGGCACCGGCAGCGTCAAGGTCGCCGACCCCAAGAAGGTGCTGGAGCTGTCCAACTACATGATGGGCAACCTCATCGGCGGCAACAACAACCACAACGTCCCCGCACAGCCCCAGAGCTGGGCCGAGTACAGCGCCACCTCCGGCAAGAACCGCTGGTCCGGCGCACCGGGCCGTATGTGGAAAAAGGCTCCTGGCGGCCCCGTGGATACCGGCGAGCAGCCCTACAACGACATCAACAAGATCGCGCTGCGCTGCTTCAAGGGCTACTTCGACTTCGGCGCACCGGCTGCGGAGTACACCGTGAAGAACGGCGGCTGCTCCTCCTGCCCCATCCGCTGCTACACCGAGTATGATGTAGACCCGCTGGCTGATTACGACCTGCCCACCCACAACTCCAACACCTGTATGCCCGTGCTGTACGGCACCCGCGTCTACCCGGACGGCGTCCACGACTTCAAGTACGAGGGCGACGGCACCATGGTCATCAATCTGGCATGGTCTCATGCCGTCGATGACATGGGCCTGTGGGACAACTACGGCAACCTGAACCGTGACCTGCTGTGGATCCTGCGGATGCCCCGTGAGGAGGCCACCAAGTACATCAGCGAGGAAGAGTACGACTCCCTGCCCTGGGCATGGGAAAAGGCCGGTGACCCCCGCTGGGAGGTGGAGCTCATCCGCCGCATGGCTTACGGCGAGGGCGACCTGTCCGTCATCGCAAAGGGTACGCTGGCCATGATGGAAAAGTTCGGCCTGCCCAAGAGCTGGCTGGACCGCAACGACGGCGCTACCAACTCCAACCTGATCTACAACGGCTTCCCCAACCACCACGGCCCCGCAGAGGCATGGCAGGTTGGCATGCTGTACAATCTGGTGTATAATAGAGACTGCATGATCCACGAGATCGTCTGCGAGACCGGCTCCGGCGCACCCTATGAGGTGACCAAAAAGGTCATGGAGGACTTCTTCGGCGAGGGCTGCTACGACAAGGCCAAGGCCTACACGCCCATCAACGAAAACAAGGCAAAGCTGGCCGCCTACTGCGTCAACGACAAGAACTTCCACGACTCTGCTACCCTCTGCAACTGGATGTGGCCCATGACCCAGTCTCCCTCCAAGGAGCGGGCCTACCACGGCGATCTGGACCTGCAGGCAGATTTCATGACCGCCGTCACCGGCGAGACCTACACCCAGGCCGGTCTGCAGGAGGCAGGCGAGCGCATCACCCAGATGCTGCGCGCCATGACCGCCATCAGCTTCCAGAAGAACTGCGGCAGCGCAAATCTCCGTCAGGAGCACGACGCCATCTGCGACTGGGTCTTCGACAAGGAACCCGACTTCAAGGCATTCGAGGAAGGCACCACCAAGCTGGACCGCGCCGACATGGAGAAGGCAAAAGACTTGTTCTATGACATCTTCGGCTGGGACAAGACCACCGGTGTGCCTACCCGCGAGACGCTGGAGAAGTTCGACCTCGGCGACATGGCCGACGATCTGGAAGCACGCGGCATCTACGACCAGACTCTCACCGGAGAGACTGCTGCCAGCGAGGCCGCAGCCCAGTAATTAAGAAGCCGTTTTCATAAGCATTGCACACCGCCCGAACGGTCTTTTTGCCCGCATACGGCGTTGCTTTTCCTTGCAATCCGTCAGGATTGCTGCGGAAAATCGCCTTGTCTGCGGGCAAAAATCCTCGCCGTTCGATGCACTCTGCTTACAAAAACAACTTCACAGAAACGAGAGGAACTATCATGCTGTTTGGCAGACGCAAACCCGGTTATACCACCACGGTGGACGCCGCCTCCGACCCTGAGCAGGTCATCCTCGACCTGCAAAAGGCAGAGATGGCCGCGAAAAAGAAGCCGAAGGCCGAGGTCTTTGACATCGACGCAGCCAGCGAGACTGCCCGCCGCCTGAAGGAAACGGGCAGTATGTTCGACGGCAGCGCCGCAAAGCTCGGCGAGGACGTCATTGCCGCTGTGCAGAAGGAGACGGATGCTCTGGCCGCAAAGCAGGCCGAGGCACAGCCCGCTCTCGAAGAGACGGCTACACCAGACGCCGCCGAAAAGCCCCAGCTGCTGGATTTTCTGGCCGCTGCGCCGGAGGCAGAGGGCGACCCCTACGCCGACCAGCCCACCGTCACCGCACCGGAGCTGCCCAAGCTTACCCCGGCACAGGAGCTGGCGGGTTACATCCGCTCCCGCTCGGCGGCGGCGCTGGTCACATCCCACGCCCTGCTGGTGAGTGAGGTGGAAAACGCCGATGAACTCCTGGCCCAGATGCCGGAAGACCCCCAGTGCGCAGACATCGTGTCCCGCGCCGGCGCAAAGGATGCCTACTACTACTCCAGCGCCAACATGAGCGACAACTACGCCATGATCGCGCAGCTCATCGAGGACAAGGACCTCTGCGCCATGGTGGCCGAGATGGTGCGGTTCAACGCCCGCGTCTACCCCAGCGCCACCCCGCTGCGGTACTTCCGCCGCTCGCCCTACGATCTGACACAGGAAGCCATTGAGCAGACGTGGCAGTCCATGCAGGGCAAGCCGGAGTACGCCGACATCGAGGAGCTGACCAACAACCAGAACGAGCGGTTCCTCTTCTCCACCAGGCACCTCACCCGCCGCTACGCAAAAGCCATCAGCGACGTGGACGAGTGGACCGACTAAAGCATCCCACACAATCAAATAGGGTATATGAGCTTCTTTGAGCAAAGGTGTCTAAACCGTCGGGCATGACACCGCGCCGCAATGCTAAGGGCTATATAAGCCGGCATTCAAGGGTGGAGGGGGAAACCCCGCCGCCTTCCCGCAGAAGAAACGCTGCAATTTGAAAAAAAGAACTCCTCCCATCCACACAGGGGCTTTCCGTGCTCTGCCTCCACTGCAAGGGCGGCAGGGAGCGGAGAGCAGCCATCGGCATGGCAGCCTGCAAGCTGCCCTTTGCCGGAATGTGCGGATATTCTGCGGAGGCGTTTTGATTTTCCATCAAGACGTCTCCGCTTCTTTTTTAACCTGCCTTTTTATATGGATCCCCGCTGCGCCCCGCCTGAGCCATAGCAGGCCGGGTGTGGCCGGGCATTTGGAGGATTTTTTATGAAACAGCCTTTCTGCGCGCCCTCTGAGGCGCTGCGCCGCGTGCTGGATGCCGCTGCGGCTCTGCCGAGGCCGGAGACGGAGATTGTCCCGCTGGACGAAGCGGGCGGCCGCATTGCCGCCGGGACGCTTTCGGCCCGGATGGACCAGCCGCCCTTTGACCGCAGCCCCTTCGACGGCTACGCCCTGCACAGCGCCGACGCCGCCGGTGCCAGCCGCGAAACACCCGTCACCCTGCCCGTGACCATGAAGCTCTACGCCGGAGATGCCCCCGCTTCGCCTCTGCCTGCTGGCTGTGCGGCCCGCATCATGACCGGCGCACCCCTGCCCGAGGGCGCAGACTGTGTGCTGATGCAGGAGCTGACCGACAGCGGCGAGGAGACGGTACAGCTCTATGCCGCCATGAAGCCCCAGCAGAACGTGGTATTCCGGGGCGGGGACATCGCCGCCGGTGCTGTCATCGCCGAAGACGGTACGGTACTCTCCCCCACCCATCTGGGCGTGCTGGCCGGGCAGGGATACGCTGAAGTCCCCGTTTACAAGACCCTGACCGTGGGCGTTCTGGCCACAGGAAGCGAGCTTTTAGCTCCGGGCGAGGCTTGGACGCCCGGCAAAATTTACGACGCCAACGGCGTCCAGAACGCCGCCCGCCTGCGGCAGCTGGGCTTTGCGGTAAACCGTCGGCACTGTTCCGACGACCCGGAGGAGATCGCCCGTGAGATGCGGGAACTGCTGGCGGAGTGCGACGCCGTCATCACCAGCGGCGGCGTCTCGGTGGGGCAGAAAGACTATCTGCCCGCTGTGCTGGAACAGCTGAATGCGGACATCCTCTTTGTAGGCGTGGCCCAGAAGCCCGGAAGCCCCATGCTGGCCGGGAAAGTGGGCGGCAAGCTGGTGTTCTGTCTCTCCGGCAACCCCTTTGCCGCCGCCGCTACGCTGGAACAATATGCCGTCCCGGCTCTTTTGCGGGCGGCGGGGCGCTGTGAGGAAAGCTGCCTTCTTCCCCGCACCACCCGTACCCTGACCACGGGCTTCTCGAAGTCCAGCAAGGGGAACCGCTATCTGCGGGCAAAGGCCATGGGCGGCAGCGTGACCATCCCCGGCGAGGGCAACGCCGAAGCCCACTCGTCCGGCAGCCTTTCTGCCATGATCGGCTGCAACTGTCTCGTTGAACTGCCTGCGGGCAGCGGCCCGGTGACTCCGGGCGAAGAAGTGGAGGTGCTCAGTTTTGTACAGTGAACAGAAAGAGGCTCTGGCCCAGGAGATCGAACTCAAGCGCCCGGCGGTGCTGGCCGTCAGCGGCCTGCACAACAGCGGCAAGACGACGCTGCTGGAAAAGCTTCTGCCTGCCCTGCGCAGCCGGGGGCTGAAAGTGGGCATTATCAAGCACGACGGCCATGATTTCACTCCCGATGTCCCCGGCACCGACAGCTACCGCCTGCGGGAAGCGGGGGCCGATGGCGTGGCGGTCTACTCCGGCCAGCGCTATCTGCTGACCGAGATGTTCCGCCTGACGGAGCAGGACTTGCTGGCGCTCTTCGAGCGCCACGGCTATGATCTGGTGCTGCTGGAAGGCTTCAAGGACAGCGGCTGGCCGAAAATCGAAGTTGTCCGCAAAGAAATTTCGGACACACCGGTGTCTTTCCAGCCGCTGGCGGTGGTGGGAGACATTCCGGGGGCAGATTTTGGATTGGAAGATGCGCAGGCTCTGGCCGACTGGCTCGTTGCCCAGATGCCGGGCCTGTAAGGAGAAGACAGATATGAAACTGATTCGTACCGAAGACGCGGCAGGCCAGGTGCTCTGCCACGACATTACCCAAATCATTCCCGGCGAGTTCAAGGGCGCACGTTTCCGCAAGGGCCATATCATCCAGCCCGAGGACATCCCCGTGCTGCTCTCCATCGGCAAAGAAAACCTCTACGTCTGGGAGAAAAAGCCCGGCATCCTCCACGAGGACGAAGCCGCCGCGCTGCTGTACAAGGCCGCTGCGGGCAAGAACATCCACGGCACCGAGCCGAAAGAGGGAAAAATCGAGCTCATCGCCGACTGCGACGGCCTGCTGAAAATCAACCGCGAAGCCCTGCTGGCCGTGAACCGCACGCCCCAGATGATGATTGCTACCATCCACGGCGACCTGCCCGTGAAAAAGGGCCAGAAACTGGCCGGTACCCGCATCATCCCGCTGGTCATCGAACAGGAGAAGATGGACGCCATGCAGGCTGCCGCAGGCAGTGAGCCTATCCTGAACGTGCTGCCCATGCAGGCCAAGAAGTTTGCCGTCATCACCACCGGCAGCGAGGTGTTCAAGGGCCGCATCGAGGATAAGTTCACGCCTATCCTCGTGGGCAAGCTGGCCGAGTACGGCTGTGAGATGACCTTCCACAAGGTCTGCGACGACGACCCGGCGGGCATCACGACCGCCATTCTGGAAGCGAAAGAGGCGGGCTGTGAGCTGATCTTCACCACCGGCGGCATGAGCGTGGACCCCGACGACCGCACCCCGCTGGCCATCAGGAACACCGGCGCGGACATCGTCACCTACGGCGCACCGGTGCTGCCGGGTGCCATGTTCCTCGTGAGCTATCTGGACGGTGTGCCGGTCTGTGGTCTGCCCGGCTGCGTCATGTACGCCAAACGCACCATCTTTGACCTGCTGCTGCCCCGTCTGCTGGCCGACGATGCCATCACCGCCGAGGATATTGCTCGTCTGGGCGAGGGCGGCCTGTGCCTTGGCTGCGCCGAGTGTCACTGGCCCAACTGCGGATTTGGGCATTGCTGAGAGAATATAAACCTCTCCGTCACGGCTGCCGCCGTGCCACTGCCCGGGTTGCGGCACCCAGCATCCGCAGCGCTTTGCTTGCGTCTTGCTGGCCGCGGCCCCAACAGCGACTCCCTGTTTCCGCCACTGGCGGCGGTCGTCGTTGTTGCTCCTATCGAGGGGAGGCTTTGGCAGTCCCCTCAAAGTAAACGGTTTCGCCAGAGGCTCCCCTACTAGGGGAGCTGTCGAGGAGCTTGCGACGAGACTGAGAGGTTGTACGAAGGATAGCGTAAAAATATGAATACATCTGAAACTAATCTGACCCACTTTGATGCCTCCGGCAACGCCGTGATGGTGGATGTGAGCGAGAAGACCGTCACCTTCCGGGAGGCCACCGCCCACGGCATCATCACCATGAACGCCGAGGCATTCGCCGCCGTGGAGAGCGGCACCGTGAAGAAAGGCGATGTGCTGGGCGTGGCCCGCATTGCCGGCATCATGGCCACCAAGCGCACCAGCGAGCTCATCCCGCTGTGCCATCCGCTGCCCCTGACGAAAGTGAGCGTGGACTTCAGGCTCCTGCCCGAGCGGCAGGCTGTGGAGGCGCTCTGCACCGTCAAGACGGCGGGCGTCACCGGCGTGGAGATGGAGGCCCTGACGGGCGTTTCCACCGCCCTGCTCACCATCTACGATATGTGTAAGGCCGTCGATAAGGGCATGGAGCTGGGCGAGATCCATCTCGTCGAGAAGACTGGCGGCAAGAGCGGCCACTACATCCGGGCGGAGGGCGGCTATGTTTGATTCTGCCCAGCGCAATATCTACTATCTGCGCCTGTCCGTCACCGATCTGTGCAACCTGCGCTGCCGCTACTGTATGCCCGACGGCGTGGAAAAGCTGGAACGGGAAGCCGTGCTCACCTACGAAGAGTTCCTGCGTCTGGCGGCCCTGTTTGCCCGGTGCGGCGTCGATACCGTCCGCGTCACCGGCGGAGAGCCGCTGGTGCGCAAGGGCGTAGACCAGCTGGTGGCGGGCCTGAAATCCATCCCCGGCATCCGCAAAGTCACCATGACCACAAACGGCATCCTGCTGGCGCAGCAGCTGCCCGCCCTGCTGGCGGCCGGCCTTGACAGCGTGAACATCAGCCTCGACACTCTGCGCCCCGAAGTGTTCCAAAGCATCACGGCCCGGGACGAGTTCGAGCACGTCATGGAGGGCATCCGCGCCGCACTGGACAGCGGCATCCCTGTCAAACTGAACTGTGTGCCGCAGGTGGGCGTGAACGAGGGTGAATTGGAAGATCTGGCCGCCCTCGCCGAGAGCCGCCCGTTACAGGTGCGGTTCATCGAGATGATGCCCATCGGCTACGGCGCGGCCATGCCCTGCATCTCAGGGCCGGAGCTGCGGGAGCGGTTTGCCCGCCGCTGGCCGGAGTTTTCGCCCCTGCCCGCCGCCCAGAGCGCCGGGTTCGGCGACGGGCCTGCCGTCTACTACACCGTCCCGGGCTGGAAGGGCGACGTGGGCTTCATCGCGGCGGTCCATGGCAAGTTCTGTGCTTCCTGCAACCGGGTGCGGCTGACCAGTCAGGGCTTTCTGCGCCCCTGCCTTGCCAGCGAGACGGGCTGCGACCTGCGCACCCTGCTGCGGGGCGGCGCGGCCGACGAGGAGCTTTTACAGGCCATCCGGGAGACGATTTGGTCGAAACCCCGGGAACATCATTTCGGAGACAATTCCATGCCCGCCACCCGCGGGATGTACCGTATCGGAGGATAAATTACTATGGGAAAAATTCTGGCGATTTGCACCAGCCCCAAGCGCGGCACCGTCAAGACCGAGGTGCCAAGTGCTGTCCTGACCCCGGAATGGGGCATCGTGAGCGACGCCCACGGCGGAAACTGGCACCGGCAGGTGAGCCTGCTCAGCGCCGAAAAAATCGAGGCGTTCCGTAAGAAGATCTGGGTGGACTATGGTGCCTTTGGCGAAAACCTCGTCATCGAGGGCTTCGACTTCCGCAACCTGCCCGTCACCAGCCGCTTCGCCATCGGCGACGTGGTGCTGGAGATGACCCAGATCGGCAAGGAGTGCCACAACGACTGCGTCATCAAGCAGCAGACCGGCGAGTGCATCATGCCCCGGGAGGGCGTATTTGCCCGGGTGCTGAAGGGCGGCGAAATTCATGTCGGCGACGAAGTGACTCTTCTGCCGCCGCTGGAAGATCCGCCGCTGCGCGCTGCGGTCATCACCCTTTCGGACAAGGGCAGCCGGGGCCAGCGGGAGGACAAGAGCGGCCCCCTCATCGTGGAGATGCTCACCGCCGCAGGCTATGTGGTGGAAGAGACGATGCTCCTGCCCGACGAGGCCAAGGCGCTGAAAGCACAGCTCATCCGTCTGGCCGATGGCCGTCAGGTGAACCTTATCCTGACCACCGGCGGCACCGGCTTCTCGCCCCGGGATATTACCCCCGAGGCCACCTATGCCGTGGCCGACCGCAACGCCCCCGGCATCGCCGAGGCCATGCGGTACCACAGCCTTTCCATCACCCCCCGCGGGATGCTGAGCCGCGCCGCCAGTGTATTGCGCGGCAAGACGCTCATCGTCAACCTGCCGGGCAGTCCGAAAGCCGTGAAGGAAAACCTCGAGTACATCCTGCCCAGCCTCGGGCACGGCGTCCGCATCGCCGCCGGTCTGGACGGCGAGTGCGCCCGCAAGTAACATTGTTCTCCCGCTCCGGTTTCGGGACGTGAACATATATGAGGGAATTTTAGCCACTATAGAAGGAGAAAATTCATGAAAACCGATCTCATTTCCCGCCGCAGCTTTCTGTCCGTGGTCGGCGCAGTCGGCGCTGCTGCTGCCCTGACCGCCTGCGGCGGCGCGGTTTCCAGCACTGCCTCTTCCACAGCTGCTTCCGAGGCTGCCGGCGAGAGCGTCGAGCTTATCGTCTTCGCCGCTGCCTCCCTGACCGAGACCCTGAACGCCATCGCCCAAGACTACTCTGCCGAGAACCCGGGCGTCACCTTCCGCTTCAACTTTGATTCCTCCGGTACTCTCAAGACCCAGATCCAGGAGGGCGCTGACTGCGACCTCTTCCTCTCTGCCGGTCAGAAGCAGATGAACCAGCTGGACATCACCGCTTCTGCCGACGTAAACACCGACGGTCTGGACTTCGTGGACCCCTCCACCCGCGTGGACCTGCTGGAAAACAAGGTCGTCCTCTGTGTACCTGAGGGCAGCGACAAGGGCATCGACAGCTTTGATGCTCTGGCCGAGCACCTGAAGGCTCAGGACATCCTGTTCTGCATGGGCAACAGCGATGTGCCTGTGGGCCAGTACACCCAGAAGATCCTGGCCTACTATGACCTCGACGAAGAGGCTCTGGCCGCTGCCGGTGTCATCACCTACGGCTCCAACGTCAAGGAAGTCACCACCCAGATCAGCGAGGGCAGTGTGGACGCCGGTGTCGTCTACTGCACCGACGCTTACAGCGCCGGCCTGACCCCCGTGGACGAGGCCACCGCCGAGATGTGCGGTCAGGTCATCTACCCCGCCGCTGTGCTGAAGACTGCCCCCAACGCCGAGACCGCCAAGGAGTTCCTGGCCTATCTGCAGACTGACCGTGCCGCCACCGTGTTCGAGGGCGTGGGCTTCACGGCGATGTAAAAGGTTAAAATCATGGATTGGTATCCCTTATGGAACAGCCTGCGCATCGCGCTCATCAGCTGCGCAGCAGTGTTCTTCCTCGGCATTTTTGCCGCTTATTATATCGCAAAGCTGCCCCGCACCGTCAAGGGCGTGCTGGACGTGGTGCTCACCCTGCCCATGGTGCTGCCGCCCACGGTGGTGGGCTATTTTCTGCTGCTGCTCTTCGGCGCAAAGCGGCCGCTGGGCATCTTCTTCATGGAGCATTTCGGCGTCAAGCTGGTCATGAACTGGTACAGCGCCATCTTTGCGTCCATCGTGGTGGCCTTCCCACTGATGTACCGCACCGCCCGGGGCGCCTTCGAGAGCTTTGACGAGACGCTGGCCTGGTCGGCCCAGACTCTGGGACAGTCCAATGCGTGGATATTCTGGCGGGTGCGGATGCCCTGCTGCCGACAGGGCATTCTGGCCGGTACGGTGCTGGCCTTTGCCCGGGCCTTGGGCGAGTACGGTGCTACCAGCATGATAGCAGGCTACACCCCGGGCAAGACGGCCACCATCGCCACCACGGTGTACCAGCTCTGGCGCACCAACGATGAGGCCGGTGCCATGCGGTGGGTGCTGGTGGACATCGTCATCTCTGCTGTGGTGCTGCTGGCTGTGAACCTCCTGGAGAAAAAGCAGAAAGCAGGTGGCCGCGCATGAGCCTGGAAGTACATATCGAGAAAAAGCTGAACGGCTTCACCCTCCGCTCCGACTTCACCGCCGGGAACACTGCCACGGCCATTCTGGGCGCGTCGGGCTGCGGCAAAAGCATGACACTGCGCTGCATCGCGGGCATCGTGAAGCCCGACAAGGGCCGCATCGTGCTGGACGGGCGGGTGCTGTTCGACAGCGGGCAGCACATCGACCTGCCGCCCCAGCAGCGGGGCGTGGGCCTGCTCTTCCAGAACTACGCCCTCTTCCCGAATATGACCGTGGAGCAGAACATCCTCTGCGGCCTGAAAGCCGAAAGGGACAAAGCCGCCCGCAAGGCTCGCTGCGCCGGGATGCTGCGGGCCTTGCGGCTGGAAGAACTGGCCAGCCGCCGCCCGGCAGAGCTTTCCGGCGGACAGCAGCAGCGCACCGCGCTGGCCCGTATTCTGGTGGGCAAGCCGAAGATTTTGATGCTGGATGAGCCGTTCAGCGCACTGGACAGCTACCTCCGCGAGGAGGTGGAGGGCGAAGTAGGCAGCCTGCTGGCGGGTTTCGCCGGCACAGCCCTGCTTGTCACCCACAACCGGGACGAAGCTTACCGCCTGTGCCGGGACATGATCGTCATGAACGGCGGGCAGGTGCTCCGCACCGGCACCACGAAAGAGGTCTTTGCCGACCCCCGCAGCACCGCTGCCGCCCGGCTGACCGGCTGCAAGAACATCCTGCCCTGCACCCGGGTGGACGCCCACAGCGTCCGCCTCGCAGGCTGTGAGAGTCTGCTGCACCTCGTCGCTGAGGTGCCGGAGGGCTGCACCGCCGTGGGCATCCGCGCCCACGACTTCGCCCCCTGCGCCCCGGGCGCAGAGAATGCCCTGCCGGTGGAGCTTCTCTCGGCCAGCGAGAACCCCTTCGACTGGAACCTCATATTCCAGCTGCCGGACGGCACCACCCGTCTGTGGTGGAAAGTGAGCAAGACGACCCTCTCCGTGGCCGAACCCGACGCCCCGGCCTGCCTCTCCGCCCCGCCGGAGCGCATCATGGCGCTGGTGGATCATAGCCAATACGAGCAGTAAACGCCAAAAGAGCCGGTGCAGATGCACCGGCTCTTGCTCTGTTTTCATGACTCGCCGAAGAATTTCTTGGCAATATCGGCACTCTGCTTGGCATCCTTGGCGTACCAGTCCGCGCCGATCTTCTCGGCATACTCGGGCGTCAGGACAGCGCCGCCCACCATCACCTTGCAGTCGAGCTTTGCCGCATGGAGGGCCGCGATGGTCTCCTCCATGCTCTTGAGGGTGGTGGTCATCAGGGCCGAGAGCCCCACGAGGTGGACATCCTTCTCCCGGACAGTGTCCACCACCGTCTCCACCGGCACATCGCGGCCAAGGTCGATGACCTCGAAGCCGTAGTTCTCGAGGATGACGCGGACGATGTTCTTGCCGATGTCGTGGACATCGCCCTTGACGGTTGCGAGGACGATGCGGCCCTTGCTGGCCCCGGCCCCGCCCCGCTTGGCGATGGCTGTCTTTATCTCTTCAAAGGCGGCCTGTGCGGCGCTGGCGGCCTGTAACAGCTGGGGCAGAAAGAGCTTGCCCTTCTCGTACTTTTCACCCACGACGTCCAGCGCCGGGATGAGGGCCTCGTCCACCAGCGTCAGGGGCTCGTTTTCGTCCAGCAGGGTGTGGGTGCGGGCGGCGGCTTCACCCTTGAGGCCCTTTTCCACCGCCTGCATCAGTGCGGCAAAAGGGCCGCTGTGAGCTGCATCCGCCTCCGCCGGGGTGTTTGACGTCTGAGACGCCTGGGCCGTCTGGGCCTGCTTCAGCGCGGCGCTGGCAGGGACTTTATCGGCATAGCGGGCGATGTAGGCCATGCTCTGCTTATCACGGTTGGTGAGGACGTTGTAAGAGTAGACCGCCGCCATCATCTCTTCGCTGGAAGGATTCATGATGGCGAGGTCGAGGCCCGCGTACATGGCCATGGTGAGGAAAGTGGTGTTCAGATAGGGGCGGCAGGGCAGGCCGAAGCTGATGTTGGACACACCGAGGATGGTGCGGACGCCCAGCTCCTTCTTGCAGCGGGCCAGCGCCTCCACGGTGGCCAGAACGTCCTGCTGCTGGGCGCTGGCGGTGAGGGTCAGGCAGTCGATATAAATATCTTCCCGGGGGATTCCGTGGGCCAGCGCCGCGTCCACCACCCGCTTTGCGATCTCAAACCGGGCGTCGGCGCTGGGCTGGATGCCCCGCTCGTCGATGGCAAGGCCGACGACGGCCGCGCCGTACTTTTTGCAGAGGGGCAGGACACGCTCCAGCACTTCGGTCTCGCCGTTCACCGAGTTGACGATGGGCTTGCCGTTGTAGACCCGCAGACCCCGCTCGAGGGCGTCTGCGTGGGAGGAATCCAGCTGCAAAGGCAGGCTGACGACACTTTGTAAAGCCTTCACCACCTGCTCCATGACGGCGGGCTCGTCCACGCCGGGCGCGCCCACGTTGACGTCCAGCACCTGCGCTCCGGCCTCGGACTGGCTGACGGCCTGCTCGAGGATGTAGTTCATGTCGCCCTCGCGCAGGGCCTGCTGGAACCGCTTTTTGCCGGTGGGGTTGATGCGCTCGCCCACCACGGTGATGCCGTCCACAGTGACGAAGTCCATCGGCGAGCAGAGCACCGAGGGCATGGCGTGGGCGGGGCGGCCCGGCTTGCAGTCGGCGAAGACGCCGTTCAGCAGCTTGATGAAATCGGGGGTGGTGCCGCAGCAGCCGCCCGCCGCAAAGAGCTTCAAATCGCGGTAGGGCTTCATCTCCATGGCAAAGAGCTGGGGCGTGATGTCGTAGCCGCTGCCGTCGGCGCGGGGCAGGCCCGCATTCGGCTTGACAAAGACCGGGAAATCGCCGGGCAGAGCCTCGGCCAGCCGCTTTGCCATGGGGAAAATTTCTTTCGGGCCGAGGGAGCAGTTGATGCCCACGGCGTTGGCCCCGAGGCCCCGGGCCGTGACGGCGAAGCTCTCGACGGTGCAGCCGGTGAAGGTGCGCCCGCCTGCCTCAAAGCTCATGCTGGCGAGGATGGGCAGGTCACAGTTCTCTTTCGCGGCCAGCAGGGCAGCTTTCAGCTCGTACAGGTCGGTGAAGGTCTCAAAGAAGACGAGGTCGGCCCCGGCGGCCACGCCCGCCCGGACAATGCGGCCATACTCGGCCACGGCGTCTTCAAAAGCCAGCGTGCCGTTGGGCTCCAGCAGTTCGCCCAGCGGGCCGACGTCCAGCGCGGCCAGTGCGCCGTAGGGGGCGCAGGCCCGCTTGCAGTTGGCGATGCCCGCCGCAATGATCTCTTCCAGCGTGTATTCGCTGCCCGCCAGCTTATGGGCCGACGCGCCGAAGGTGTTGGCATTGATGATGCGGCTGCCTGCGGCGGCGTACCGGCTGTGGATGCTCTCGATGAGCTGTGGGTCGGTGATGTTCAGTTCCTCAGGCCGTGCGCCCAGTTTCAGGCCCGCCGCCTGCAGCATGGTACCCATGCCGCCGTCGAGGAGGATGGTATTCGGCTGGGTAAACAGTTCATTCGCTTGCACAGGTCTTGCCCCTCTTTCTATATTCGCACCGCATGTTCAGCACGCAGTGTCCGCACCCGGCAAGGCGTCCTTTCACCGGATGGTCGCTCAGGCCCAGCAGAGCGGTCACGCTCTTGCGGGGCGTCATCAGGTCATTTTCGGTCACGCAGAGCCCGGCCCGGCGGGCGGTGTCCAGTGCCGTCGCCACCAGCGGCTGCACCCCGATGGGCCAGTCGCCGTAGCCCGGCGAGAAACGGCCCGTGAGGTACTTGTCCTGCTCTGCGGCCCACTGCCGCAGCTCGGCCTCGGCGGCGTCCGCAGCCTGTTCGGCCAGCACAGAGCCGATGGCGTCCGACGCCACACCGGCGGCGATGTCGCCCACACCAGCCCGGCGTATCTGTCCGTCCACGCCGGGGCCGACTGTCACGGCCAGAAGCACGGCCTCGCTGCACCCTTCCAGATGCCGGAAGATGTCCTCCCCCTTCAAAATACCGGCCTGCGTGAGGCTCTCCACGTCGGCCTCGAGCCAGACGGCCCGGGGCGTGGCGGCGGCGAGAAGGGGCGCAGCGCACTTTTTCAGAAGGGTGAGGGTAGCGCTGTCAGCCTCGCCCCGCGCGCCGAAATACCGCGCGGCCTGCCGGATGTCAATGGACTCCGGCTTTGCTAAATTCAGGGGTCTGCTGGGGCCGATGGGCATTTTCCGCCGCCTCCTTCTTTTGAATAAAGTATGATAAGTATACCGCACCGGTAGGCTAAAATCAACACAAAAGCCCCTCCCTCAGCATTTTTGCCGGGGGAGGGGCCTTATTATATGATCTTTCCTCGCAGCCCCTTGATAGGGGCGGTGGCACGGCGTCAGCCGTGACGGAGAGGTTTATCAGCGGATGTCCCTGACCGACACCGCCTGTTACTTCAAAAACTTGTGGACAGCGCGGGCGACGATGCCGCCCAGGATGCCGGAGACAAGGAACTCGGCCACGCCCTGCACGCCGACCAGCAGGACGACGAACATCAGGGGGTTGGCTGCGCCCTTGACGGACACGAGGTTCTGGACGTAATCGCAACCGTAGAAGGCCAGCACGATGTAGCCCATGAAGAACAGGGTGTTGAGGGCCGGGGCGCACATGGCGCTGACGATGTAGCTCCAGGTGCCGGGCTTATCGAAATTCTTGACAGCGTTGAAGATAAGGCCGGTACACAGGCCCATCAGCACACGCATACCCACACAGAGGATGAAGGTGTTGACGGGGCTGACCTGGAACAGCGCACCAGTCATGGCGGAAGCGCCGGTGACGGCGTCATAGAAGCTCACGGCGCCGAACACGCCGCCGAGGATAGCGCCTGCGGCGGGACCCATGGTGATGGCACCCACGGCGATCGGCAGGGTCAAAAAGCTCATGTAAAGCGGGCCTACAGGGACACTGCCCAGGCCGACGGCCTTCATGACCAGCTCAATGGCGACCAGCAGTGCCAGCCGGGTGAGGGTGCGAATGTCATTCTTTTTCATAATTCAGTTTTCCTCCTTGCTGCCGTTCCGCCCTAAATTGTCGGATACGGCGCAAACCTGCCCGTGAAATACACGGGGTCTTTTGTAGAATACAGTCTGAAATATACGGGATGTTTTGTCAGGGAACTCCCGGGGATAGCATTATAAATCAGTAGTGAAGCGGATGCCCGCATCGCGGCGGGCCGTTTCCAGCACACGGCTGACGGCCACCGAGGTGTCTAGCATCCGGCTGCAAAACTCCATATCCTCGCTCTCGATGGCACGGGCAAAGGCGTGGAACTCCGCCGCCTGCCGGGGACGGCCTGCGCTGAGGTTGAAGTGTTCTTCCTTGCCCTTATAGGGGTGGAAGGTGACGCCGCCACAGAAGTTGGCGGTGGATTTCTGGAGCAGATACCCCTTGGTACCCTGAATGATGTACCGGGCCGGGGAACTGCTGTCCTTGGCATTGATGCTCACGGCCTTGAAGCTGCGATACTCCATCGTCAGCACGCCGCTGGTGTCGATGCCCCGGGTGACATTGGCCGCATAGTGGACCTTGTTGGGCGAACCGAAGAGGCCCACCACATAGCTGACATTGTAGACGCCCAGGTCCATCAGTGCGCCGCCGGCGCAGGCCGGGTCAAAGGACGGCCAGACCTTGCCGGCGCAGAAATCATGATACCGGCTGGAATACTGGCTGAAATTACACTGCACCATCGTGACGGCGCCTACCTTGGGCAGCACCTCACGGATCTTGGCGTAGTTGTCCTGATACTGCGTGGTGACAGCCTCGAAGAGGAAGAGCTTTTTGCTCCGGGCCAGCTCGGCCAGCTCTTCGGCCAGCGCCGCCGTGGGGGCCATCGGCTTTTCGACGATGACGTGGCGTCCCGCTTCCAGAGCGGCACGGGTATATTTTACGTGCAGGATATTCGGTACGGCGATATACACAACGTCCACCCAGCTCAGCAGTTCGTCGTAGCTGGTGGTGTGGCGCGGCACACCATACTGGTCGCAGAGGGCCTGTGCTGCACCGGCGCTCCGCTCCGTGCTGCAAAGAGCCTCGACCTTGAAGGGGCTTTCCGGCCCGGTGAGCCAGGGCAGGAACTCCCGGACGATCATGCCTGCGCCGAGAATGCCTAATTTCATCATAAGGTCTCTCCTTTCAAGGCTCAGCCCGCTTTGGCCTCATCGTCCCGGCGGGGACGGCGGTTATTGCGGCGGCGGGGGCTGCTGCCGTTGTTATAAGGGCGTCTGCCTGTCGGGCGGGGACGGCGGCGCTCACCGTCGCTGCGCGGCTCGTGGTGACGCTCATGCTGCGGCGCATTGAGCTGGTAAAGAAGAGCCAGCCCCTTCAGCAACAGCTCGGGGTCATAGGTGAGCGGGTGACGGCAGAGCGGGATGACATACTTTGCCAGACCGCCTGTGACCACCAGCGTGGCCGGACGGCCCAGTTCTTCCTCGATGCGCTGCGTGATGCCGTCCAGCAGGACAGCCGTCCCCAGCACAGAGCCGGAGAGCATACACTTCTCGGTATCGACGCCGATCGCGCTTTTGGGCGAAGAAAGATGTACCTGCGGCAGCTGGGCGCACCGCTCCCCCAGCGCCCGCAGACCGGTGGAAAGTCCGGGGCAGATGACGCCGCCCCGGAAGACCTTATTCTCATCTACCACGTTGAACGTGGTGGCGGTGCCGAGGTCTACCGTGACCACCGGCAGGGGGAAATTCGCCGCCGCGTAGGCCGCATCCACAAGGCGGTCTTTGCCGACGGCGTGGGGGTCAGGCACCCCCATCGTGAGGCCGGTGCGGATGTCGGGCGAGACGATGACCGGCTTTTTGCCGGTGTAGTGGCGGGCGCACTCGGCCAGCGCCCCCGTGATCTGGGGGACGACGCTGGTAAGGACAGCGCCCTCGAAGCGGATGGGCTTTTCCGGGTGTCTCCGATGAGAGAACACCTTTTCCATCTCGGCACGGTACTCCGCCGCTGTGCGGGTGCGCACCGTGTCCATGTGGGCCACAAAGCATACACGTCCGTCCCGGATGCCCCCGAGGGCGACGGTGGTGTTGCCTATGTCAATGGCTAAAATCATAATTCAGTTCCTCGCAGGGTCGAATCTCTCCGTCATCGCTGTGCGATGCCGCCTCTCCTACCGAGGGGAGGCCTTGGCATATCGTAAAGCCCCATCTCTTCGCCAGAGGCTCCCCTATCAGGGGAGCTGGCGCGAAGCGCCTGAGAGGTTGTATGGAGACGGGCCTGCCCGTGAGCCGCAGGCTTGACAGAGAGCTTTTTTGTATAAGTCAAGCTGTATTTTACCGCATTTTGGGCCAAGATACAACCCCCATCAAAGATTTTGTTGTGCTCTGGGCCGTTTTGCATTATACTGTAGTTATATTATCCCTATTTATAGGAGGTATTTTGGATGGATCTGAAGGGAAAATGCGTCCTTCTGGGCGTCAGCGGCGGCATTGCCGCCTATAAAATGGCCAACGTGGCCAGCGCACTGCGCAAGCTGGGGGCCGACGTGGAGGTCATCATGACCAGAAACGCCACCCAGTTCATCACCCCTATCACGTTCGAGACCCTGACAGGCCACAAGTGCATGGTGGACACCTTCGACCGGGATTTCAAGTTCGAAGTCACCCATATCTCGCTGGCAAAGAAGGCCGACGTCATCCTCGTGGCCCCGGCCACCGCCAACGTCATTGCCAAGATGGCTCACGGCATCGCCGACGATATGCTTACCACCGTCGTTCTCGCGGCCAAGTGTCCCAAGCTCGTCTCCCCTGCCATGAACACCGGGATGCTGGAGAACCCCATCACCCAGGACAACATCGCCACACTGGAAAAGTACGGCTTCACGGTCATCCCCTCCGAGAGCGGCGTACTGGCCTGCAAGGACGTGGGCAGCGGACGCCTGCCGAAAGAGGATGTCCTGCTGGACTACATCTTCCGCGCCATCGCAAAGCCGAAGGACCTCGCCGGTCTGCGCATTGCCGTCACGGCCGGCCCCACTCAGGAGCCGCTGGACCCTGTGCGCTACCTGACCAACCACTCCACCGGCAAGATGGGCTATGCCGTGGCCCGTGCCGCCGCGATGCGCGGTGCCGAAGTCACCCTCATCCACGGCCCGACGGCCCTGCAGCCGGTGCGGTTCACCGAGGATGTCCCCATCACGACAGCCCAGCAGATGTACGAGGCCGTGACCAGCCGCTTCGACGAGATGGATGTTCTGGTCATGGCCGCTGCCGTGGCCGATTACCGCCCCGCCGCCGTGGCCGACGACAAGATAAAGAAGAAGGACGGCGACCTCTCCATCGCCGTGGAGCGGACGCCCGACATCCTCGGCACCATCGGCCCCAAGAAGAAGGGCCAGTTCCTCTGCGGCTTCTCGATGGAGACGCGGGACATGCTGGCCAACTCCTCGGCCAAGCTCGAGAAAAAGAACCTCGACATGGTGGTGGCCAACAATCTGAAGGTAGCCGGTGCCGGGTTTGGTGTGGATACCAATGTTGTCACCTTCATCACGCCGGACGGCGCCCGCGAGCTGCCCCTGATGAGCAAGGATGATGTGGCGGACGCCATTCTGGATGAGATTTTAGCACGAAAGAGTAAGTGATCGTGCTGAAAGAAGTTCTGTTCTTCTGTCGAAAAATATGATATAATCGAATCGCCGTCCTTACCACTCCATTCCGTTTGGAAGGGAGGTGATTCCGAATGAACAGTATTTTCTCATTTATGCTGTCTGTCGCAGCAGGTGTGGTTGCAAACTACATCTACAAGTGGCTTGGCAGATGGTTCAACAAGGACTGTAAGCACTAAATAATAAGACCCCTTCCCGGAGCTAGCACCTCCGAGAAGGGGTCTTATTATTTGCGATTCCAAATGAACAGCATTTGATTTTCTCGTTTATAAGTATACGCAGTTTTCTAAAAAAGTCAAGCGCCTCGCAGAAAATTTACAATGCTGTAAATATTACTGTACCACGCAAAAAGTGCTCTGCCGGCCGGCAGAGCACTTTTCCGTTATACAGAGATTTACTTGGTGCCGTAGATACGGTCGCCTGCGTCACCCAGGCCGGGGACGATGTAGCCGTTCTCGTTCAGGTGGTCATCCTGTGCGCCGAGGTAGATGTCCACATCGGGATGTGCCTCGTGCAGGGCCTTGATGCCTTCCGGAGCAGCGATGAGGCCGATGAACTTGATGTGCTTTGCGCCGTGCTTCTTGATCTGGGTGATGGCGTCGATGGCGCTGCCGCCGGTAGCCAGCATCGGGTCAAGCACCAGAACGTCGCGCTCAGCGATGTCCTTCGGCAGCTTGCAGAAATACTCCACGGGCTGCAGGGTCTCCTCGTCGCGGTACAGGCCGATGAAGCCGACTTTAGCGGCGGGCAGCAGGGTCAGCATACCATCCAGCATACCCATGCCGGCGCGGAGGATCGGCACCAGAGCCAGCTTGCGGCCTGCCAGCACCTTGGTCTTTGCCATGGTGATGGGAGTCTCGATCTCCACCTCTTCCAGAGGCAGGTCACGGGTAGCCTCATAGCACAGCAGAGTGGCGATCTCGCCCACGAGGTCACGGAACTCCTTGGTGCCGGTCTGCTTGTTGCGCAGAATGCTCAGTTTGTGCTGCAGCAGCGGATGCTCAACGATCATAGGGGTCATAATACACGCTCCTTATATTGTAAATAAAAATATGGAACACGAAGGGATAACCTCTCAGTCTCGCTCGCGCTCGACAGCTCCCCTACCGAGGGGAGCCTCTGGCGAAGAGGGAAAGCTTTACGGAATCCAAGGCCTCTCCTCGTTAGGAGCAACAACGACGACCGCCGCCAGTGGCGGAAACAGGGAGTCGCTGTTGGGGCCGCGGCCAGCAAGACGCAAGCAAAGCGCTGCGGCGGCTGGGTGCCGCAACCCGGGCAGTGGCAGCGCGGCAGCGCTGACGGAGAGGTTAACGGTTTTCAATGGCCATCAGCTTTGCGATGCGCTTCTCGTGGCGGCCGCCCTCAAACTCGGTGTTGAGGAAGATGTCCACCAGCTGGCAGGCGAGGCCGGGGCCGACGACGCGGCCGCCCATGCACAGGGCGTTGGCGTCGTTGTGGCGGCGGGTATACTCGCAGCTGAAGCTGTCAGAGCAGCAGCAGGCACGGATGCCCTTGACCTTGTTTGCGGCCATGCTGATGCCCACACCGGTGCCGCAGAACAGCAGTGCCTTGCTGCACTGGCCGCTCACCACGGCGTCGCAGGCAGGCAGAGCCATGTCAGGGTAGTCCACGCTGGCGGTGCTGTGGGTGCCGAAGTCGATGTACTCCAACCCCAGCTCGTCCAGATGAGCCTTAACGGCCTCTTTCAGTTCAAATCCGCCGTGGTCGGCGGCAAGTGCGATGGGTTTCGTCATTGGTGTTGATCCTTTCCCTTTGCAGTATCTTCCGGTATTTCGGTACGGGCAGCTTCTGCGGCCAGACGCTCAGCCCGCTCCCGCTCGGCCTGGCTCAGCCGGTGATAATCCGGCAGCAGAGCCTCGGGCAGAACGGCTTCGCCCCGCTGGGCCATCTGCCCTGCCACATAGGCCACCGCAGCGGCACGGCCATTGCGGAGAGCTGGCGGTACACAGAGCACGCCCGGGACATTGTCATATTTATTATAGCACAGAGCCGCGCCATCACCAACAAAAAACAGAGGCTTTTTGCAATTTTCTACAAACTCGGCCAGGTCGGCCACGGCACGGGCATCGTCGTCCATCAGACGCTCGTGGGTCTCAAGGTCGAAAGCCGCGCTGTACACCTGCGCACGGCGGGCATCCAGCGCGCAGAGCACGGTGCCGCAGCCGGTGTGGGCCGCCGCCAGCGCTTCCAGCGTGGACACCGGGGCGCAGAGCGTCTCCCGGGGGAAGGCCAGACCCTTCACCGCCGCCAGCCCGATGCGCAGGCCGGTAAAGCTGCCGGGACCGGCATTGACGCCGTAGAGGTCGATGTCCTTGCAGCCCATGCCGCAGAGTTTGAGACAGTTGTCGATGAGGGGCATCAGGGTCTCGCTGTGGGTCATGCCCGCATCGAGATAGCACTCGTAAAGCAGGCGGTCATCCTGCAGAAGGGCCACGCCCACGGTCTTGCCCGCCGTATCCACGGCTAAGATGTTCATACTTCCACCCCCTCGATGGTGATGCGGCGGGTGGTGTCGTCCACCCGCTCGATGTTGATGTGGATGGGGTCTTCCAGCGCCAGCAGGTCAGCGAAGTTCTCGCTCCACTCTGCCGCCACCACAGCGCCCTCATCCAGATAGTCGTAGAACCCTGCCGCGCACAAATCGTTCTCCGTGGAGATGCGGTACAAATCAAAGTGCGCGAAAGGCCGCGGCCCGCGGTAATAGTTCACGATGGCGAACGTCGGGCTGCTGACCGGGTCGGTGCAGCCGAGACCTCTGGCAATGCCCTCGCAGAAGGCCGTCTTGCCCGCGCCAAGCCCGCCGGTAAAGGCGATGAGCGCCCCGGGCGCAAGATGCTGCGCCACCTGCGCCCCCAGCGCCACCGTCTCCTCACGGGAGTGGGTGATAAATTCAGACATGGGTATCCCACCTCATATGCGTTTCTATAAAAAAGGGACGGCAGAGTCCTGCCGTCCTGTTCTGCCGTCCCTTAGTATAAACTATTTCCGTCAAAAGTGCAACGCTCAGGCCGCGCTTTCAAGCACATCGGCCAGCATATCTTCCGCGGCCTCCGCGCGTTCCTCGAGCGAGAAGTTTTCCGGCACATTCAGCCGGGCGTTCTCGTCACCGTAGAGCACCAGATACGCTGCGGCGGCGTGGGGGCGGCGTCCGCCCTGCTCCGTATACCAGATGATGTCGTTCTCGCCGTAGGTATCCTTCGCGTGGGCCAGCGCCCTGCCGATGGTCTGTCCCATCGCAAGATGGTTGATGGTATCCCAGAGCATACTGCGGGAGTAGACCGTGTAGACGTTGTTCACATAGCCCAGCACAGTCCGCGCGCCGCCCGCCAGCAGCGCTTCGGCCATCGACTCATCCACGCTGTTCGTGACGCCCAGGAACTCACAGGTCTCGGAGTAGATGATGGTATTGCTGAGCTGGCCCGAGCGGTACGCATTGCGGAAGAAATCCGCTGTGACGCAGTAAAGGCCGTTGAGCTTGATGATGCGGTGAGCCAGCAGGTCAAAGCCGTAGATGATGTCTTTATACAGCGTGGACGCTTCTGTCAGCAGGATGATGGGCTCGGTCCGGGTGTGCTTCCGGAAAGTACCGTAGCTGTAAGTATAGTAGGCACCGTGGGCGCTCAGGATGCACAAATCGTATTTGTTCATCCGGCGCAGGTCCGACAGGGTCACCCGGGTGTTCATCGTCGTGCGCAGGCCCATGCCTTCCCAGAAGCCCTGCATATAGGAATAATACGGAAAGCGGGAGCTGTTCACCGTATTATCGAAGGCATAATAAATGGCGGCACGGCCGATCGTCTCAGGCAGAGCGTTCTCCCGGTACCGCCGGGCCTCCGCAGCCTGCCGGACATCGTCGGTCAGGGGCATCTCGGTGCGGGGAGTGCATTGAGCAATGTCCCTCGGGGCGCGCAAGCCGTTGTCTCCGGCGTCAAAGGTCATCTCGTCCAGCTCGTCGGGCAGAGTGAGCAGGATGCCACCCAGCACGCCGCAGCGGTAGGTAAAGCTGACTATCCCGTTCTCCTCGTCGGTGCGGATGGAGTCCCGGCGCACCAGCCCCTTCCGGGCCAGTTCATCCAGCTCCGCAAGGGCCGAGGTGAGCCGTTCTTCCCGGGACATCTGCTCGTATTCGTCGCTGCCGGTCAGGGCCGTCACAGCGGTGTCTGCCTGCTGCATCTCGGCGGCATCGTCCGTGGTGAGGGTAGACTTTGCCGTATCCTGCACCTCGCCCGCTCCGTCTGCCGCCCATGCGGCGGGAGCCAGCACAGCCGTCAGCACCAGTGCCAGTGCGCAGACCGCGCACAAAATTCGATGGCGTTGTTCCTTCATGTAAAAACTGTTCCTCCAAGAACGCCGGGGACCGGCCATTTACCGCCCCGGTACGTTTCATTTTAGAGGGCATATCGGCCTTTGTCAAGCGTTCTGCGCCGATTTTGCAAAGCTGTCACAACCGGCCATCTTGCGCGCCTCTCTCCCCTGCTGTATAATAAGGTATATTGGGGGATCATGCCCGGCTGTGAGGCGGGGTTTCGAGGAAGCTGTTTTCGTAAGCGGAGTGCAATGCTTAGAAAACGGCTTCCCAAGGATACAGAAAGGTGGTGCTTTTTTGGAAAGCATTCAGCGATATTGGAAACGGACAGACAAGATGTACCTGCTGCTCTGCCTGTTCAGCAGTGCGATGGCGGTACTGGCGCTGTCGTCGTGGGCGGCAAAGCAGGGCAGCGGCTTTGCCGTGGATGAGCTCACCGGCCAGATCACCGGCATCGGCGACTACCGCCGGGCCGTGGTGCAGGCAGGCGCAGCGGCCATCGGCATCCTGGTGGCCATCCTTCTGTCCAACATCGACTACCGCAGCCTCGTCAATGTCTGGCCTGTCCATGTGGTGCTCACATGGGGCCTCGTGCTGCCCACGCTGGTCATCCGCAATGTGACCATCGGCCCGCTGACCATCGGCTACAACGCGGGCGACACCGACAACTATTCCTGGTACAAACTGGGCGGCTTCACCTTCCAGCCTACCGAGCTGGCAAAGATAAGCTTCATCCTTACCTTCGCCATGCATCTGAACAATGTCCGCAGCCGCCTCAACGAGCCGAAAGAGCTGGGCAAGCTGCTGCTCCATCTCTTCGTGCCGATCGGCATCATCCACATCCAGGGTGATGACGGTACGGCCATCATCTACGGCATCATCGGCTGCTGTATGCTCTTTGCCGCCGGGCTGAGCTGGAAGTATATCATCGGGGCCTTCGCTGCCCTCGCAGCGGCGGCAGCGGCGGCCTTCGCCTTCTTCAGCGACAAGATCGGCAAGGGCTACCAGTGGTACCGCATCCTTGCGGTCATCGACCCCAACAACGAGACGGGCTGGGCGCCCAGCGAGACGGTCTGGAAGAACATCATCTACCAGCAGCAGCGGGGCGAGATCGCCATCGGCTCGGGCGGCATCTTCGGCAACGGCTTCTTCGGCGGCCGCTACTACAGCGTCCCCAACGCCCACAATGACTTCATCTTCAGCTGGATCGGCAACGCGGCAGGCTTCGTGGGCTGCTGCGTGGTGCTGGGCGTGCTGCTGGCCATCATCATCAAGACCTTCGCCACCGGAGCGTGCAGCGAGGATATGCTGGGCTCCTTCATCTGCGCCGGCATCGGCGGCGCGTTCATGGCCCAGATATTCGTCAACGTCGGTATGAACCTCCGCCTCCTGCCGGTCATCGGCGTCACCCTGCCCTTCTACTCGGCAGGCGGCAGCTCGGTGCTCATGCTGTATATCTGCGTGGGGCTGGTGCTGTCGGTGTATATGCACAATACGAAAAAACTGTTTGGTTAAGTCTCTCTCAGAACAGGCGCTGTCGTTCAGCGCCTGTTTTTATTTTCCGGCCAAATCTCCAAAAGTCTTGTAACACGACAGAAGTCGTGATAGAATATTCAGGTATTTTATCTATATTCTTTTGACTTTTTCAGGAGGTCCCATGAAGCATCATTCTCTCTCCAAAGTCCTCAAGCGCCTCGCCTGCGTGCTGGCGGCGCTGATCATCGCACTGGCCGTTGCCGTGTTCGCCCTCTGGCACAACGAGCTGGCCACCATCTCGTCTCTCAAAAAGCTCTCCGACCGCGACGAAGCCCACCGCGACGGTGCAGTCTACCAGCTCAACGTCTCGGGCGGCTACTATTTCGACGATTTCCTGGCCCAGGGCGGCGCATCCACTGACTCTGAGCTCATCTCCTTCATCACCCAGAGCATCACCAAGGGCATCATCCCCATGAACATCAAGACCAGCACCATCGCCTGCTCGGCCTTTACCGCAGACACCCAGAGCGGCGACCGGGTCTTTGGCCGCAACTACGACTTCTCGGCCACCAACACCGCCATCGTCTACACGAACCCCGGTAAGGGTCGTCACGCCTCCTACTCTACCATCGACCTGAGCTTCCTCGGCCTCGACAAGGACAAGGACGTAGAGAGCCTCGGCCAGAAGATCCTGACCCTCGCGGCCCCCTATGTGCCGCTGGACGGCGTCAACGACGCCGGTGTGGCCTGCGGCATCTTCATGTCCTATCAGGGCGAAGGAAAAGGCACCCCCACCGACACCCAGACCGACAAGCCCGACCTCACCTCCACCACCCTGCTCCGGCTCATCCTCGACTACGCCGACTCGGTGGAGGACGCTGTGGCGCTGGCTGAGCAGTACGACCTTCACGACTCGGCAAGCAGCTGCTTCCACTACATGGTGGCCGACTCCACCGGCCGCAGCGCCGTCCTCGAGTGGGTAGGTGCTGATGCCGACCACGATGCCGACGGCTCTCAGCGTCAGCTGAACGTCCTCTGGAACGACACCGACGCCCTCTCCGATTCCTCCGACTGGCAGGTGGTGACCAACTTTATCAAGACCTCCGGCTACTACGACGGCACTACCGTCGAGATGAAGGGCCTTGACCGCTACGAGCACCTTGCTGCTGCCCTGCGCCAGACCAACGGCGTCGTGGCTGACAAGAACGCTGCCATGGACCTGCTGGCTTCGGTGGGCCGCCGCACCTGGAACAACGACGACTCCAACACCAACACCATCCACAGCGTGGTCTACGATTTGACCGATCAGTCTGTTCTCTGGGTAGGCAATGAGCACTACGGCGAGGATGGGTATACATTTGAGTTTCAGCTTGGGGCGTAAAATGTAATTTTCTTGCGGTAAGCTTGACTTTTTTTGAATTTCGCATATACTGAAAGTGGAAATGCAAAGATTCCATTTGGACTCACCAAAAAGAACAGGAGCTGCGTCCCGAAAGGATGCAGCTCCTGTTCTTTATATTATCTTACTTCAGCACTGCGCCGAGGTTTGCGCTGGTGACCATACGGGCGTAGCGGCTCAGCCAGCCGGTCTTGATGTTGGGCTCGGGAGCGACATACTTTGCCTTGCGCTGGGCCAGCACCTCATCCGAAACTTCCAGCGTGATGCTGGCGTTGGGGATGTCGATGTGGATGGTATCGCCTTCCTCAACAAGGCCAATGGGGCCGCCGGAAGCAGCCTCCGGACTGACGTGGCCAATGGCAGCGCCGCGGGAAGCGCCGGAGAAGCGGCCATCGGTGATGAGGGCCACGGTCTTGTCCAGCTTCATGCCGGCCAGAGCGGAGGTGGGGTTGAGCATCTCACGCATACCGGGGCCTCCCTTGGGGCCTTCGTAGCGGATGACCACCACGTCGCCCGGGACGATCTTGCCCGCATAGATGGCGGCGATGGCCGTTTCCTCGCTGTTGAAGACGCGGGCCGGGCCGGAGTGCTCCTGCATCTCGGGGGCCACGGCGCTGCGCTTGACGACGCAGCCATCGGGGGCGATGTTGCCCCACAAAATCTGCAGACCACCGGTCTGAGAATAGGGATTTTCGATAGGACGGATGGCCTTGTCGTTCAGGATGTGAGCGCCCTTGATGTTCTCGCCGAGGGTCTTGCCGGTGACGGTGGGGACATCGAGGTCCAGCAGGCCCTTCTTGGCCAGCTCTGCCTGCACGGCAGGGATGCCGCCGGCGGCGTAGAGGTCAGGCATATGGGTGGGGCCTGCGGGGGCCAGATGGCAGAGGTTCGGGGTCTTGGCGCTTATCTCATTGAAAAGCTTCAGGTCGATCGGCACACCGGCCTCGTAGGCGATGGCCAGCAGGTGCAGAACGGTATTGGTGGAGCAGCCCAGCGCCATATCGCAGGTCAGCGCATTGCGGATGGAGCGCTCGTTGATGATCTGGCGGGCGGTGATACCCTTCTTCACCATATCCATGACGGCCATACCGGCGTGCTTTGCCAGCAGCAGGCGCTTGGAGTAGACGGCGGGGATGGTGCCGTTGCCGGGCAGTGCGATGCCGATGGCCTCGCACAGGCAGTTCATGCTGTTGGCGGTGTACATACCGGAGCAGCTGCCGCAGCTGGGGCAGCAGTTGCAGGTGCAGTCTTCCAGCTGCTCGTCGGTGATCATACCGGCCTTATAAGCGCCCACGGCCTCGAACATCTTGGAAAGGCTGACTTCCTCGCCGCCGTAGGTGCCGGCCAGCATGGGGCCGCCGGAGCAGACCACGGCAGGCACATCCATGCGGACAGCGGCCATGACCATGCCGGGAACAATCTTATCACAGTTAGGCACCAGCACCAGACCGTCCAGCTGATGAGCCATCAGCATGGTCTCCACGCTGTCGCAGATGAGCTCGCGGGAAGCGAGGCTGTACTTCATGCCCACATGGCCCATGGCGATGCCGTCGCAGACGCCGATGGCCGGGATGAGGATGGGGGTGCCGCCTGCCATCTGGACACCTGCCTTGACGGCGTCGGCGATCTTATCCAGATTCATATGGCCGGGGACGATCTCACTGTAGGCACTCACCACACCGATGAGGGGGCGGTCCAGCTCTTCCGGGGTGTAGCCCAGGGCGTAAAACAGGCTTCGGTTGGGCGCGCGCTCCGAGCCTTTGGTCACGTTGTCACTTCTCATAGTCTATCCTCTCTTTTGACAAAAGAGTGCCAGCCCGGCTCAAACACCGGTGCTGGCACCTTGGTAAAATCAGACTCTTACTTCTTCAGCCAGCTCATCATGCCGCGCAGCTCTGCGCCCACCTTCTCAATGGGGTGCTCGGCCTCCATGCGGCGCTGAGCGAGGAAGTGGACCTTGCGGCCACCGTTGGGGCTCATCTCGGTCAGGAACTCGGAAGCGAAGGTGCCGTCCTGGATCTCGGTCAGGACCTTCTTCATCTCCTTGCGGGTCTCAGCGGTGATGAGGCGCTTGCCGGTGCGGTAGTCGCCGTACTCAGCGGTGTTGGAGATGGAGTAACGCATCTTGGAGAAGCCGCCCTCGTTGATGAGATCAACGATGAGCTTCATCTCGTGGCAGGTCTCGAAGTAGGCCATCTCGGGCTCGTAGCCAGCCTCGACCAGAGTGTCGAAACCAGCGTGGATGAGCTCGCAGACGCCGCCGCACAGGACAGCCTGCTCGCCGAACAGGTCGGTCTCGGTCTCCTCCTTGAAGGTGGTCTCGAGGATGCCGGCACGGCCGGCACCGATGCCGGAAGCGTATGCCAGAGCGATGTCCTTAGCCTTGCCAGTGAAGTCCTGCTCGACACAGATCAGAGAGGGGCAGCCCTCGCCCTCGGTGTACAGGCGGCGGACGATGTGGCCGGGACCCTTGGGAGCGATCATGATAACGTCAACATTCTTGGGAGCGGTGATGGTCTTGAAGTGGATGTTGAAGCCGTGTGCGAAAGCCAGAGCCTTGCCCTCGGTCATGTAGGGAGCGACCTGCTTGTTGTAGATGTCAGCGCACAGCTCATCGGGGACCAGCATCATGACGACGTCGCCGGCCTTGGCAGCCTCCTCGACCTCCATGACCTTGAAGTTGGGATGAGTTGCAGCGAACTCAGAGGCCTTTTCCCAGTGAGCAGAACCCTTGCGCAGGCCGACGACGACATTGACGCCGCTCTCAGCGAGGTTCTCGGAATGTGCGTGGCCCTGGCTGCCGAAGCCGATGACAGCGACGGTCTTGCCGTCCAGCACGCCGAGGTTGCAGTCGGAATCGTAGTATTTCTTGATCGCCATGGTAGTTGTTCTCCTTTTGTTTTTTACTTATTTCAGTATAGAATGAATGATAAGCATCGTATATTTTTCGCTCACTGGGGAGCGGAAAAGTAACTTAGCGGCACCGTGTGCCGGGCAGCGGGAACTGTGCCTCTCTTACCTCCTGCGTGGGCTTCTGCATATGCTGATGCATCCCGCCGCGCTCGAGGGCGGTGACGCCGGTGCGGCACTGCTCCAAGATCTGATAGTCCGACATGAGCTTCAAGAAGGCGTCGATTTTTTCGGGACGGCCCGTCAGCTCAAAGACCATGCTGTCGGGCGACAGGTCGATGATCTTTGCCTTGTAGATACCGGCGATCTCCCGCAGCTCTGCGCGATTGGTGACATTTGCCATCACCTTGAGCAGAAGCAGCTCCCGCTCGAGAGCGGTGGACTCGTTGAGTACGAAGACCTGACGGGTGACTTCCAGACGCTCGGTCTGGAGGATGAGCTGCTGGAGCTCCTTTTCGGTACCCGAGACGGAAACGGTGATGCGGCTGACTGTGGGGTCGTTGGTGGCCGAAACGGTCAGGCTGTCGATATTGAAGCCTCTGCGGCAGAACAGGTTGGACACCCGGGCCAGAACGCCGCTCTGGTTGTCCACCAGCAGGCTGATGACCCTGCGCTGATTGGATTCCATGTCGCTGTGTCCTCCTTATTTCATGATGATGTCGTTGATGTCGCCGCCGCCGGGAATCATGGGCAGGACCTTTTCGTCCTTGTCGATCATGCATTCGATCCAGGTGGGGCCTTTCTGCTTCAGAGCGTCGGCGAATGCCTCCTGGAACTGGGCCAGGTTCTCGCAGTGGTAGCCCTTGAGGCCGAAGCCCTCGGCCAGCTTGACGAAGTTGGTCTTGCGGTGGGGGTCGGTCTGGGAGAAGCGCTTGCCATAGAAAGCGGTCTGCCACTGGCGCACCATGCCAAGCACCTGATTGTTGAAGATGACCGTGATGATGGGCAGCTCGTAGCTGACAGCAGTGCAGGCTTCGTTGAGGTTCATGTGGAAGGAGCCGTCGCCGGTGAACATGACCACCCGCTGGTCGCGGCCCAGCGCCATCTGTGCGCCGATGGCTGCGCCGTAGCCGAAGCCCATGGTGCCGAGGCCGCCGCTGGTGATGAAGCCGCGGCTCTTGGCGTGGCGGATGTACTGTGCCGCCCACATCTGGTGCTGGCCCACATCGGTGACGTAGACCGCCTCGGGGCCGCACTGGTTGCAGACCTCGCCGATGACCTGATGGGGCATCAGGCGGGAGGCGTCGGATACCGGGTGGTAATCCTGTGCCTGCCACTCGTGGATCATCTTTATCCAGTCGGGATGCTTCTTGTCCTCGATCATCGGGAGCATGGCGTTCAACACATAGGCGGCGTCACCCACGATGGCAAGGTCAACATCCACGTTTTTGCCCAGCTCGCTGGCGTCGATGTCGATCTGGATGATGGTCGCATTCTTGGCGAAGGTCTTGGGGTTCAGGGCCACGCGGTCGGAGAAGCGGGCGCCCACCGCAATAAGGACATCGCAGTCGGCCACCGCCCGGTTCGAGGTGTAGCAGCCGTGCATACCCACCATGCCGACGTTCATCGGGTCGCCGTAAGGCACGACGCCTGCGGCCATCAGAGTATAGGTGGCCGGGATCTCAGCCTTTTTCAGAAGGTCACGCAGGGGCTGGCAGCTGGCCGCCGAGCGGACGCCGCCGCCGAAGTAGACCAGCGGGCGCTGTGCGCCGTTGATGATCTCTGCCGCCCACTTGACCTGCTCTTCGTTGAAGGTGGTCACGGTGCGGATGGGCTCCGGCTTTTTCGGGGTGAACTCACACACCGCAGCGGTGACATCCTTCGGGATGTCCACCAGCACCGGGCCTTTGCGGCCGCTCTGGGCGATGCGGAAAGCCGCACGCATGGTGTCGGCCAGGTCTTCGACCCGGCGCACCGTGAAGTTGTGCTTGGTGATGGGCATCGTGATGCCCTCGATGTAGGCTTCCTGGAAGCCGTCCTTGCCCAGGCCCTCCGTGGTCACGTTGCCGGTGAAGGCCACCATCGGCACAGAGTCCATATAGGCGGTGGCGATGCCGGTGACGAGGTTCGTTGCGCCCGGGCCGCTGGTGGCCAGCACCACGCCGGTGCGGCCCGTTGCACGGGCGTAGCCGTCCGCCGCGTGGGATGCGCCCTGCTCGTGGGCGGTCAGCACATGGGTGATGCGGTCGGCGTTTTTGTACAGCTCGTCGTAGAGGTTCAGCACTGCGCCGCCGGGGTAGCCGAAGAGGGTGTCCACTCCCTGCTCACAGAGCACCTCCACAAAGATTTGAGAACCGTTCAACTGCATGGTGAGTTTCTCCTGTTTCCGTTTCCAATTTCCACTTTACACACTTTTTTCCCAAACACTCTCAGGGGCAGTACCTGATAAACAAAAGGTCTCTGTCCCCTTATCCAAGAGACAAAGACCTGGAATCAATCCAAAACTCTCTGCGGTACCACTCTCGTTGACGCTTTCCGCGCCCTCTCACGGGCTTCCAACAAAGCCCTGCGCTCTAACGGCCGCCACCGGCTCTGCTTAGCAGACGTCCCATATATCGTCCTTCAGCAGGCTGCTCCGGGAGGATTCCGCGCCGGGCCGCCTGCTGCCTTGCATCGTCCGGCAGCTCTCTGAAAAGCGGGCATCCTGCGTTACTTTTTCCCATCTGTGCATTTGTTGGGTCAATTATACTATAAATCGGGCCGTTGTCAATCGACGATTTGTAACGTGAATCATGGCAAACATGAAGATAATTAAACACCATCTTGCGCAGGGCCTTACATCGCTGTATAATTCTGAGTAACCGACTTTACTTAAAGCATATCCTCCCCCTTTGGGAGAGGTGTCATCGCTTGCGATGACGGAGAGGGCAAGGCCGCTGGCAAAGCCATACAAGCTCAGCGATCATATCACTCTGACAAGGAGCCTGCCTATCGCTATGCGGTGGGCTTTGTCGCACAGTGCTTGCCTTCTCAGGCGCTCCCGCGCCAGCTCTCCCAAAGGGAGAGCCAATTATATAATAGAAAGGGATATTATGAACCTCACAGAATGGAACGCCCGGCTCCACGGGCTGGTCATCTTCCGCGCCCTGCTGGACGATGACGTCATTGCAAAATTTGTTAGCCTCACCGACCGGATGGCCGCTGCCCCCCAGAGCACGGGAGCCGTGTGCGACGCTGCCGCTTCCTTCGAAGCAGCCCTCTTCGAGCACACCACCAATTTCGGCGAATACCTTTCCGCTGCCGTCCTCGAAGCCGAGACGGTCTGTGTCCGGCAGGCGGCTGTCAGCGAAGTGCCGCCCGTCTTGCAGACTGCACTGGACAATGAGCTGGACTTCCTGCGGCAGCTGTGCAGCCTGACGCTGGACGAGCTTCTGGACGCCGCCGGTGCCGCCGACAAGCTGCCTTTCCTGCCCCGGTGGGAGACGAAGGCCATCGACCTCCACGCCGCCTACGCCCAGCGGATGAGCGAGGTGGGCAAAAAGGGCTACGGAATGTTCGCCAAGCACCACGTCTTCACGGTCGAGAACGGCCAGCTGGTGCCGGTGCGCTACCCCGACCCCCAGCGCCTCGACGAGCTGCCGGGCTATGAGCAGGAGCGGGAGAAGGTCATCGCCAACACCCGCGCCCTGCTGGCCGGGATGCCTGCCAACAATGTCCTGCTCTACGGCGACGCCGGTACGGGCAAGTCCAGCACCGTCAAGGCCATCGCCAACGAGTTCGCCGCCGACGGCCTGCGCCTCGTGGAAGTCAAGAAGAACCAGCTCTATCAGATCCCCGATTTGATGGACAAGCTGGCCGCGAACCCACTGAAGTTCATCCTCTTCATCGACGATTTGAGCTTCACGGCCAACGACGACAACTTTGCGGCCCTGAAAGCCATCCTCGAGGGCAGCGTGGGCGGCAGAGCCCGGAACATCGCCGTTTACGCTACCTCCAACCGCCGCCACCTCATCAAGGAGACCCTCTCCGACCGCACCGGCGACGACATCCACGAGGCCGACACCCGTCAGGAACTGATGAGCCTTTCGGCCCGGTTCGGCCTCACCGTCACCTTCCAGCGGCCCGAGAAAGCCCGGTTCGAGGTCATCCTCACCGAGCTGGCCAAACAGCACGGCATCGAGATGCCCCATGACGAGCTGCTGACCAAGGCCGAAGCCTTCGCCATCCGTGCCGGAGGCCGCAGCCCCCGCGTCGCCAAGCAGTTCATCGAGCAGTGCGCCGCAGGAGTGCAGAAGTAAATAATAGGAACGATTCAAATCTTCGAGAGTTCCCTCATGGAATCCCTCCGGAGGCATTCTCTTCGGATGCCCCGGACCACAGCACCGGGATCCTGCAAAAAATGCGAGATCTCATACCGCGCAAAAGCGCGGCCCTTATCCGAGACGAAGATTTTCCCCTCCGCAAAGCTCACGGTGAAACCCCGGAATTCAAATGCAAGGTCGTTGTCCGGTTCGTTGATGGTGTCGCCCCAGACAGCCCGCTTCAGGGCCGAACAAAGGCGGTATTCCTCTTCCGTGCGGAGCCAGAGTTCCGGCGTCTGGACACTGTGCTCCAGCAGGAACAGGTTGGTAAAATCCCTTACAAAGCCCGTTTCTTTGGCCTCGATGGGCCGGTTCAGCTGCTTCCATTCCCGGATGTCGAAGCGGTAATAAAAGTTTCCTTCCGTCCCTCTCCGGGGACTGACCTCTGTGATAGCGCTCCGGCGGACGGCGCTGCATTTCATGACTTCGCCGTAGTACCGGACGCCCGCCTGTGCGCCGAACACATACTGCGACTGGTAAAGGGCCACATAGCGGATAGGAAAATCACTGTCTTGCAGGCGCTCTGCCGGAATGTAATAAAAGCAGTGCTTCCGGCAAATATCCAGTTGCCGCGGGCTGCGCATAGTACCCACCAGTACATCCCGCACGGCCCAGTCCACTGCTTTCAGCTTCGCTTCCAGTTTCTCCATCTCGCCCGCCCCCTGCTGTGCTTTATTTTATTGTACCGTCTTTTCTGCCGGTAGGCAAGATGCAGATAAAATATACGAGTCCTCTTTGTAAAGAATCCGGATTCAGCTTCCCCGGTAGACATTCCCCCAGAAGCTGAATCTGAGGTGTGCCGCCTTGACGGGTTGCGTTTACTGATTTTTCCACAGCCCCTTGGCGGGGCCTTGAAAAATCAGAACGCGGCCCCAGCCTCGCCTCCCTGTTTCCGCCGCAGGCGGCGGTCGGCTCCGCTGCTGTTCGAGTCCCTAATTCTCCATACTCTAGCATCAGCTGCATTACATAAAAAGAAAAGCCACTAACTTTCGTTAGTGGCTTGCATTTGGTGGAGCATTGTCCACGGCACTCGAACCCAACACTTCCTCACGGGTGACCGTTTTGGCATCATCCGTGAAGTTGAAATTGAGTACGACCCGGTCATCAAAGACGTAGACCGAGTTGACAAAGGTATCAATGATCTGCCGCTGGTGTTCCGTGCTGCCCACGTCACCCTTGCGGAATTTTTCAAGCCAGAACCGAATCCACTCACGGGTCAGGACTGGCTTTTTCAGCTCTTCTTCCAGAATGCTGGTGTTCAGGGCTT
>ERZ1106964.223-NODE-223-length-72062-cov-3.938895_pt1 | contig 72062 bp, 62 predicted proteins | sample MGYA00403682_ERZ1106964 | MGnify/ENA primary metagenome ERZ1106964 (study PRJEB35170, sample SAMEA104062451) | human gut metagenome | biome: human gut; feature: human-associated habitat; material: faeces | place: Denmark | collected 2013-04-10 ...
CGCCGATGCCTTTTCCGGTGAGTCCCAGACGGTAAGCCGCGCCGCAGCGGATCTGATCTTTAATATGGTTCACATGTAAGATTCCTCTATTCTATTCCTCTTACTTACAGGATATTCATAATCACTTCGTCTTGCGCTGCTGCCCAAAATATACATCTGTGCATATCCCCACCCACAATTTGCAGTATTTCCGACTCTTTTCCACATTCTTCGAAAACAACATCCGAATCTTAAAGAAATCTTAATAATTCATTCAAAGAATATACAATCATTTTCCGGCCCGGTGTGCTATACTTTAACCATAAGAAATGCACGAGATATTTTAAATCCTTTATCCTAAACCTTTTTGAAATTGAAATCCTAAATGATGAATCCCTGTACGAGATGTACAGGGTTTTTTCATATCTTTTTGTTCTGGCAGACCTGACACCCACAAGACAAAGCATGATTCTCTATTGCCCATGCGGTCACCTGAAATCGGTCCCAATTTCGCGTAAACAACAAGAGACGGTACCGTTCACCAGGAACCATACCGCCTCTTTTTTCTTTTAACTGACCGCCTGTCATTTTTCAGATCCTGCCCGCCGGCATGGATCCGGCCGCACACCATCTCATATGATCAGGCTTTTCTTTTTTCCCTTACACGTTTCTGACATTCTTAAGAATATCGCAGAAATCAAATGTAGCAAAGTAATCCTTCGGAGTCTCTGCACGGCGGATCATCTGAACGCTGCCGTCCTCCTTGAGGAGAAGCTCTGCGCTCTTTAACTTTCCGTTGTAGTTGTAACCCATCGCGAATCCATGTGCACCCGCATCGTGGATGAATAAAAGGTCACCCATATCAATCTTCGGGAGCATGCGGTCGATCGCGAATTTATCGTTGTTCTCGCAGAGGGAGCCTGTCACATCGTACTTGTGATCACACGGCTCGTTCTCCTTGCCCATCACAGTGATGTGGTGGTAAGCGCCGTACATTGCCGGACGCATCAGGTTTACCGCGCAGGCATCCACACCGATATACTCTTTGTAAGTGTGCTTCTCATGGATCGCTCTTGTGACAAGCGCACCGTACGGAGCCAGCATGAAACGGCCAAGCTCAGTGAAGAGCGCAACATCGCCCATTCCTGCCGGAACGAGAACTTCCTCGTAAACTTTTCTTACGCCCTCACCGATAACCTTGATATCGTTCGGCTCCTGGTCCGGTCTGTACGGGATTCCGATTCCGCCGGAGAGGTTGATGAACTTGATGTCAGCGCCGGTCTCTTTCTTTAACTTCACGGCAAGCTCAAAAAGAACCTTCGCGAGAAGCGGATAATACTCATTTGTCACAGTGTTGCTTGCAAGGAACGCATGGATACCGAAGTTTTTCGCGCCCTTTGCCTTTAAGATCTTGTAAGCCTCTGTGATCTGGGCCTCTGTCATGCCGTACTTCGCATCACCCGGGTTATCCATGATATCAGTTGTTACCTTGAATAATCCGCCCGGATTGAAACGGCAGCAGATCGTCTCCGGGATCGTTCCGATCGTCTTCTCGAGGCACTCGATATGTGTGAAATCATCCAGGTTGATGATCGCACCGAGGTCGTAAGCCAGTTTGAACTCTTCCGGCGGGGTATCGTTGGAAGAGAACATGATGTCATGGCCGGAAAAACCGCATGCATCGGACATCAGAAGCTCTGTCTTTGAGGAACAGTCCGTTCCGCATCCAAGCTCCTGCAATGTTTTTAAGATGAACGGGTTCGGGGTTGCCTTTACTGCAAAATACTCTCTGAAGCCTTTATTCCAGGAAAATGCTTCCTTTAATTTCATCGCATTCTCACGGATTCCCTTTTCATCATAAAGATAGAAAGGAGTCGGATAGGTCTTTGCGATCTCTTCCAGCTGTTCCTTCGTTACAAACGGTTTCTTCTCCATGTACGTTCTCTCCTTATCAGTCAATATATTCCGCACCCTGAGACGCTCGATCCTGTGCTGTATACACCATGCACTACAGACAGCCGCGCCCGGTGCAAAGCCCGGCAGGCCGGACTCTTTCTTTTAGTCGATATTTACTACACGCATGATATTGGTGGAAGCCGCTGGCTCATGTCTTCTCGCATAATCCACAACTCCCGCAGTCACGACCGCGATATCGCCTGTTTTTACAATACCATTCTCTTTTAAAATGTCAATACTGTTCTCAATTAAAGTGTCAGTGGATTCCGCTCTCTTTGCCTGGAACGGAGTTACACCCCAGTAGAGCATCATCTTTCGGACTGCAGAGATACTCGGGGACATTCCCACAAGTTTTGTGGACGGATGCCACTTGGAAAGCATTCTCGCGGTGTAGCCGCTGATGCTCGGCGCGATGATAACCGCTGCATCAAGGGACTGTGCCGTTGCGACGGACGCATAGCTCACTGCATTGGAAATATTGTGGCGGTTATCGTCGGATACGGTTCTCTTCTCATAGAAATCACCGCTCATATGGGACTCGGTCTCCTCAACGATATGAGCCATCATTTTTAATGCCTCGACCGGGTACTTACCGTTTGCAGTCTCACCGGATAACATAACGACATCTGTTCCGTCATATACAGCGTTCGCAACATCGGAAACCTCCGCACGGGTCGGTCTCGGGTTGCGGATCATGGAATCCAGCATCTGGGTCGCTGTGATAACGACCTTACATGCGGCGCTGCACTTTTTGATCATCATTTTCTGAAGGTGCGGAAGCTTCTCCGGTGCGATCTCAACACCCAGGTCACCGCGGGCTACCATGATTCCGTCGCTGGCCTCGATGATCTCGTCAAGGTTCTCAAGTCCCTCAGCGTTCTCGATCTTCGCGATGATTCCCATTGGGGAACCACCCTCATCTAACATCTGGCGGATCTCACGGATCGCGTCTGCGGAACGGATGAAGGAAGCCGCGATATAGTCGAACCCAAGCTCGATACCGAAACGGATATCTTCCTTATCTTTATCTGTTAACGCCGGAAGCTTGATCTTTACGTTCGGGACGTTGACGCCCTTTCTCTCTCCAAGCTCGCCGCCGTTCATGATCCTGCAGTAGATCTCGGTTCCCTCAACACGCTCAACATGAAGCTCGATCAGGCCGTCATCGATCAGGATCACGTTGCCCTCTGTTACGTCCTCATTTAAGCCATTGTAATTGATGTGGACTCTCTTTGCGTCACCGACGATATCCTCTGTTGTAAGGATGATCTCCTCGCCTGCTGTCAGGGTTACTTTCTTTCCGTCTTTTAATACGCCGGTACGGATCTCCGGTCCCTTTGTATCAAGAAGAGCTGCTACCGGTTTTCCAACCTCTTCCGCGACCTCGCGGAGCTGTTTGTAGCGGGCTCTCTGCTCATCGTGCGTTCCATGGGAGAAGTTAAAACGGGCAACATCCATTCCGTTTAAGAGCAGCTGTTTCATGACCTCTCTGTCATCGCTGTTCGGTCCCATGGTACAGATAATTTTTGTTTTCTTCATGTTATGCCTCCTGATTGCTGTTTGCCTGTCTTGGATCCATCCCGCCTTTTGTTACATGTTTGTGGGTATACAGGTGGTCCTGACAGTATTCATAGTCGCCTTCGCACTTGGAGCAGTAGCGGAATACAAGATTCGGGTCGTCCTCCTCCGTACGTCCGCAAACAGCACAGCGGTGGCGTCCGATCTTTTCCGCTGTCTTCTGCGCCTCGCGCATCTGTGAGTGAAAGACCTGTTTTCTCCGAATTTCCTTTGGATTCAGACGGCTCCCCCTGGACATGAAGAGGTATACGATAAAATTAAGTAAAGACATAACGATCGCAATTCTCTGCGACATGCCGCCGAAAAGGAATCCATAGACGAAGTAAAGTCCATCAAAAAGTGCCAGATACTTCGCCTTGATCGGAAGTACAAAAAACAGGTAAAACTGCATTTCCGGGAATGTGGCCGCAAATGCAAAAAACAGGGAAAAGTTCAGATAATCTGTGGTGAGAATATAGACCTGCCCTGTAATGATGTAGATCAGCAGCGCCGCAAGGACATGACCGATCACACCCATAAAAAAGTACACATTAAACCGGAAGGTTCCCCAAACCCGCTCCAGAGTCATTCCCAGATTGTAGTAAAGGTAGATCGCTATCAGGTTGAAGAAAAGACTGCCAGACGGCGGCCAGATCATAAATGTAACGACTCGCCAGATCTGTCCGTGAAGGATCGCCCTCGCATCTAACATCAGGTACTGGATGTAGAATGCCGGTGCCATCATCTGGACCAGTACGCCCACCGCATACAGGATCACGATATAATACATGAGATTCGGAATCGCGTACCGTCCGAATTTCCGCTCCATCTTGTTCATAAAATTCATTGAAGCTTTCCTTTCCTAATAGAAATATCTATTTCTCCTACGCCCCGTATTATAATTCCCAACCGTTTCTTTTGTCAAACGCTTTATGATATCGTTACTGGAATGTCTATCCATCCCCGCAACGCTTTCTTCTAAAATCTTTACACATTCTTTACAGAATTTTAACCGTTTTTAACCTCAAGATGCCAGTTCCGTCAATTGTATTTCCTTTTTTAATGTGTTATACTATGTGCGGAATTTTGACATAACAGTTCAGCTATGTGCCGATTCCGGCAGAAAATTGTATGGCTGAACGGTTCGGCATGTTGATGCCCGCATTCCGGCTGGCTGCCTGCTTTTTGCGGACGGCTCGTTTTTTTCTGTTGAAAAGGAGGTATGGGGAGAACTCCCCGCTCGTATGAATCAATGCTATCGTCTTGGAATCGATATCGGTTCCACTACAGTAAAAGTTGCCGTGATCGACGACAACAACAAAATTTTATTCGCGGATTATGAGCGGCATTACGCCAATATCCAGGAAACCCTGGCCTCGCTTCTGAAAAAGTGTAAGGGAGAACTCGGTGAACTCTCTTTACGGCCCAATATTACAGGTTCCGGCGGACTCACTCTGTCGGGTTACTTACATATTCCATTTGTCCAGGAAGTCGTAGCGGTTGCGACCGCACTTCAGGACTATGCTCCGCGGACGGATGTCGCCATCGAGCTTGGCGGCGAGGACGCGAAGATCATCTACTTTACAGGCGGAATCGACCAGCGTATGAACGGGATCTGCGCCGGAGGTACCGGTTCCTTTATCGACCAGATGGCTTCCTTATTACAGACGGATGCTGCCGGTCTGAATGAATATGCAAAGAATTATAAGGCGATCTACCCGATCGCTGCCCGCTGCGGCGTGTTCGCAAAGTCCGATATCCAACCGCTGATCAACGACGGTGCGACCCGTGAGGATCTTGCAGCCTCTATTTTCCAGGCGGTTGTGAACCAGACCATCAGTGGTCTTGCCTGCGGAAAACCGATCCGCGGAAACGTAGCGTTCCTCGGCGGTCCGCTGCACTTTTTACCGGAGCTTCGAAACGCCTTTATCCGCACCTTAAATTTAACCGGTGATGCGATCATCGCCCCGGACCACTCCCATCTTTTCGCCGCCGTCGGCGCTGCCATGAATGCGAAGGATCACGCGGAGATCTTCTCTCTTGACAAGCTGATCGCAGATCTTTCCGGCGGCATCAAGATGAAATTTGAAGTAAAGAGAATGCAGCCTTTATTTAAGGATGAGGCAGATTATAAGGAATTCACCGACCGCCATGACCAGTACAAGGTCCGCCGCGGTGACCTCTCCACCTATGAGGGAAATGTATTCTTAGGAATCGATGCCGGTTCCACCACAACAAAGGTGGCACTCGTCGGCGAGGATGGTTCCCTGCTCTACAGCTTTTACAGCAGCAACAACGGAAGCCCGTTGGCGACCGCGATCTCTTCCATAAAGGAGATCAAGTCCCTGCTTCCGGACAGCGCGAAGATCGCCTACTCCTGCTCCACCGGCTACGGCGAGGCCCTCTTAAAGGCGGCCTTCATGCTGGATGAGGGCGAGGTCGAGACGATCTCCCACTACTACGCGGCGGCATTCTTCGATCCGTCCGTAGACTGCATCCTCGATATCGGTGGTCAGGATATGAAATGTATCCGCATCAAGGACGGCACCGTGGACAGTGTCCAGCTCAACGAGGCATGTTCCTCCGGCTGCGGTTCCTTCATCGAGACCTTCGCAAAATCCTTAAACTACAGCGTTCAGGATTTCGCAAAGGCGGCACTTTTTGCCCAGAATCCGGTGGATCTCGGAACGAGATGTACCGTATTCATGAACTCCAACGTAAAACAGGCGCAGAAAGAGGGCGCTTCCGTTGCGGATATCTCCGCCGGCCTCGCCTACTCTGTTATCAAGAATGCCCTGTTTAAGGTCATCAAGATCACTTCCGCCGGCGACCTCGGAAAGAACGTCGTTGTACAGGGCGGAACCTTCTACAATGACGCAGTCCTCCGAAGCTTCGAGCGGATCTCCGGCTGCAATGCCGTCCGCCCGGATATCGCAGGTATCATGGGTGCCTTCGGCGCGGCACTGATCGCCCGTGAGCGTTACATGCACCGTCCCCATGAGACGACGATGCTCTCTCTGGACGATATGATCAATTTGACCTACACGACAACCATGAGCCGCTGCCGCGGATGCGTAAACCACTGTGTCCTGACGATCAACCGGTTCGAGGGTGGACGTCAGTATATTTCCGGAAACCGCTGTGAGCGCGGTCTCGGCGTGGAAAAGGCAAAACGTGACATCCCGAACCTCTTTACATGGAAGTATCACAGACTCTTCGACTATGAGCCGCTGACAGCCGACAAGGCGACCCGCGGCGTTGTGGGAATCCCGCGGGTCCTCAACATGTACGAGAACTTCCCGTACTGGGCAACCTTCTTTAAGGAGCTCGGCTTCCGCGTGATGCTGTCCCCACAATCCAGCCACCAGATCTACGAGCTGGGCATCGAGACAATCCCGAGTGAGTCTGAATGTTACCCGGCAAAGCTTGCCCACGGACACATTTCCTGGCTCATCAAACGCGATGTGCCGTTTATCTTCTATCCGTGTATTCCTTACGAGCGGAAAGAGGTTCCGGGAGCCGGAAACCACTACAACTGCCCGATGGTCACCTCCTACTCGGAGAACATCAAGAACAACATGGAGGAATTAAAGGAAAAGAACGTGAAGTTCTTAAATCCGTTCATGGCGTTCACAAGCGAGGCGGTCCTTTCAAAGCAGCTTCAGGAAGTCTTTAAGAAGGAATTCGATATTCCGGAATCCGAGACGAAGAAGGCTGCTAAAAAGGCCTGGGATGAACTCGCCCAGGCGAGAACCGATGTGGAGAAGAAAGGCGAGGAAGTCTTACAGTACTTAAAAGATACCGGAAAACACGGTATCGTCCTTGCGGGACGTCCGTACCACATCGACCCGGAGATCAATCACGGCATCGCCGATATGATCACCTCCTACGGTTTCGCTGTCCTCACGGAGGACTCCGTATCCCATTTAGGAAAGGTGGAGCGCCCGCTCGTCGTTACCGACCAGTGGATGTACCACTCCCGCCTCTATGCGGCGGCGACCTTTGTAAAGACACAGGATAACCTAGATCTCGTCCAGCTAAATTCCTTCGGCTGCGGTCTCGACGCTGTGACCACCGATCAGGTCAGTGATATTCTCACCCGATCCGGTAAGATCTATACGGTCTTAAAGATCGATGAGGTCAACAACCTCGGAGCCGCAAGGATCCGTATCCGTTCCCTCATCTCCGCCCTGCGTGTCCGCGAGGAGCGCCGCTACACGAGAAATATCGTGTCCAGCTCCTACAACCGTGTGATCTTCACGAAGGAGATGAAAAAGAACTACACGCTGCTCTGCCCGCAGATGTCCCCGATCCACTTCGAGCTCATCGAACCGGCGATCCGCAGCTTCGGCTACAACCTCGTCGTTCTCCAGAACGATGACAAGACAGCCGTGGATACGGGATTGAAATATGTAAACAACGACGCCTGCTACCCGTCCCTGATCGTCATCGGACAGATCATGGATGCCCTGCTGTCCGGAAAGTATGATCTCGATCACACGGCCGTCCTCATGAGCCAGACCGGAGGCGGCTGCCGTGCGTCGAACTACATCGGATTTATCCGCCGCGCTTTGGAAAAAGCCGGTATGGCGCAGATCCCGGTCATCTCCATCAACGCGAACGGTATGGAGACGAACCCGGGCTTCACCTACACGCCGTCCATGCTTGTGAAGGCTCTTCAGGCGGTTGTATACGGTGATGTATTTATGCGTGTTCTCTACGCTACAAGACCTTACGAGGCCGTTCCAGGCTCCGCAGACGCTCTCCACGAGAAGTGGAAGAAGATCTGTGTCAAAGCGCTCTCCACAAAGAGCGCCGGAATGATGACCTTTGTGAAGAATATCCGCGGCATCATCCACGACTTCGATAACTTAGAGCGCACGAATGTCCACAAGCCGAAGGTCGGCATCGTCGGAGAGATCCTCGTGAAATTCTCACCGACCGCCAACAACCATATCGTGGAGCTCTTAGAGTCCGAGGGCGCTGAGGCGGTAATGCCGGATCTCATGGATTTCCTGCTTTACTGCTTCTACAACAGCAACTTCAAGGCAGATAATCTGGGAATGAAGCGCTCCACGGCACACCTCTGCAACATGGCGATCTCCCTTCTCGAGTACATGAGAAAGGCCGCAAGAATTGCTCTCGAAAAGAGCACTCACTTCACTCCGCCTTCAAGGATCAAGGATCTGGCAGTGATGGCAAACGGCTTTGTCTCCCTCGGAAACCAGACCGGTGAGGGCTGGTTCCTGACCGGTGAGATGCTGGAGCTCATCAAGAGCGGTGTCAACAACATCGTCTGCGTCCAGCCTTTCGGCTGCCTGCCGAACCATATCGTCGGAAAAGGTGTCATCAAGGAGCTTCGCTACGCGAACCCCAAGGCAAACATCATCGCCGTCGACTATGATCCGGGTGCCAGTGAGGTTAACCAGCTGAACCGTATCAAGCTGATGCTTTCCACAGCACAGAAGAATCTTGAGAAAGAGGAGTATGTAGATCCGAATCTGGCGAAGACGTTAAAAAAGGTAGAAGAGCTTTCTTCCAAGCGGGTCAATAAGTGCCGGTTGTAATTTCACATTCCATAGACTTCTAAATACAAATTCGTCTCAGTCGAAAACTGACTTCCACTGAGACGAATTTGCTGTTACTACCACCTGAAAAAGGTGGGATCTTATCTAACTTAGATAAAGCACATAAAAACAGCGGCAGATATCATTTTCGATATCTGCCGCTGTCTGTTATCTTCCGATCAGCGCCCCGGATACTCCGACATGATAGCCATCCGGCGTCACAGCACTTACGTACATTGCGCCCTCCGGTATCGGATTTCCACCCGGATCAAGGACTCCTGCCATCGGATTCAGGTAATACCAGACCCCGTTCACAAGGATCCAGCCGATCACCATATCTCCGGCCGCGTTCAGATAGTACTATCTTCCGTTCACCCAGGCATGAGCACTTGCTGCAGGTCACATTTTTCCGCTGTTAAGCCGACATCCCCGGCTCCATGACGTCAAAACAGCATCTACCTTCCAGAAATTCTCCAGAAAATACATGCTGTTCTTTTATTCACAGATGTCCGCCAGCCCCAGCCGGACACCCTGCCATATTCATATGTTATGTAAACCTACATTAAGCCTCCGGCTTCTCGTAGCTGCGATGCATGGAGAAGGAATCCATATCATAATTCTTTAAGTTCTCCCATACTCCGCGGCCGTCTGCCTTTGCGATCACAGCGTCGCGGTCTTTCTTGAATGTCATCTCCTGTTTCAGGTTGCTCGGTCCGCCTACGCAGCCGCCCTGGCACATCATACCCTCAATGAAATCTTCCGGAAGTCTGCCGACCTTGAGAAGAAGAAGGGCTTTCTTAACCTCAGCCGCACCGCTGCAGCGCGCAACCTTAACGTCAGCGCTCTCACCTTTTTCCTTGAAGCACTCGATCACTGCGTTTGTCACGCCGCCGCCATTGCCGAAGCGTTTTCCGAAGACACTGCCTTCCTGCTTTGTCTCCTCAGCCGGCTCAAGCTCAACTTCTTTTCCGCGCAGCATTTCGATGGCCTCACCGAAGGTCAGAACATAATCTGCATTGTTCTCGATGGACTTGTCAGCCGCCTCAGACTTCTTTGCCATACACGGTCCGATAAATACGGTAACGGTCTCCGGATCGATCGCTTTTAACATTCTGGATACCGCACACATCGGGGATACCGTTGTGGACATATTATCGATCAGAGTCGGGTAGTGTTTCTTGATCATATTTACAAATGCCGGACAGCAGGAGGTCGTCATCTTCTTGCCTTCCTTAAATGCCTCTGCCCATTCCATTGCCTCGTAAGCTGCTGTCATATCAGCACCGGCAGCAACCTCTACCATATCGGTAAAGCCAACCTTCTTTAATGCAGTACGCCAGCTCTCCATTGTGATATCCTGGCCGAACTCACCTTCAGCAGCCGGAGCAACCATGGCAACGACCTTCTTGCCGGCCTTGATCGCCTCGATCACCTGTACAACATATACCTTGGAGGAAATTGCACCGAACGGGCAGCTTCTTACGCAGGCACCGCACTGGATACATTTCTTTTCATCGATCTGGCAGATTCCGGTCTCCGGATCCATTGTGATCGCATCTACCGGACATGCACGGCGGCACGGACGGATCAGCTCAGCGATCGCATTGTACGGACATGCCTGAGCACAGCGTCCGCACTCTTTACAGACACTCGGATCAATATGGGCACGGTCACGGCCGATCGAGATCGCACCAAAGTTACATGCGTTCTGGCAGGCTTTACCCATACATTTCTGACAGTTATCGGTTACAACGAATCTTGTGATCGGACACTCCTCACATGCAGAAGAGATGACCTGAATGATATTGTCGCTCTGTTTGTCACTCGGACATTTTCCCTCCGCGAGACGGATTCTCTGACGGATGATCTCTCTCTCCTTGTATACACAGCAGCGGAACTGTGCCTTCGGGCCCGGGATCAGTTTGAACGGGATATTGTCTCTCTCTTCCTCGAGTCTGCCCTCGAAAGCCAGCTTGGAAACTGTGCGCAGCACGTCATACTTGATCTTAAGCAGTGCCTCATCGTTGGTTTTCATACCATTTCCTCCTAAATTTTGAATCCTCTATCTTACCTTAATTTTTAATGTTTTCGCATCATATTATCGCATATCCCCCTTTGCAAAGCAAGTCGGAAATTGTATATAATCCAACGCATTCCGGAGAAAAACCTTATTTTCTTAAATTGTATACAATAAAGTACAGGCTGCGAAATCCCTTGTATTTTTCTATGTTTCTCTGTCTTTCTGTGTCGGATATTTGTTCGCAGTATGCGGCTGTCCAGCACCGCTTTCTTTGTCTCTAAAACATGTTTTCCCCAGTCTCATGTTGGATTGACATTCCTAACTCCCCATGATATATTCTATTTAGTTCGGTCGTGCTAACCCCAAAGGTCATCTGTCCTGAGGGAAAAGACGAAAAGAATCTGATACGGGAATATCTGTCATGTTCAAGATCCCCGGTATGCTCTTTTCGTGTGCATACCGGGGATTTATCATTCACGCAGACAGTGGGATAAGACCCGTGTCTGTCAGATTTTTTTCAGGAGGAACTAAGTATATGAGAAAAATGTTATCCGTCATGATGGCTGCCGCGATCGCGGGATCTCTCCTTGCAGGCTGCTCATCATCCACAACCGAAACAACAGCTGCCGCTTCTTCCGCGGAGGAGACAACGACGGCTGCTGAGGAAACCACAACGGAAGCTGCTTCCGAGTCCGCCGCTGAAAACACCGGCGATGAGACCGTTGTCCGTGTCGGCGGTTTAAAGGGTCCGACAACCATGGGACTTGTAAAGCTCATGGATGAGGCCGCAAACGGGGAGTCCGAGAACAGCTACGAATTCACTATGGTCACCGCGGCTGACGAGATGACCGCCATGGTCGCAGGCGGAAAAGTCGATATCGCCCTGCTTCCGGCGAACGTCGCAAGCGTTCTCTACAATAAGACAAACAAAAATATCTCCGTGATCGATATCAACACTCTCGGCGTTCTCTACTTCGTATCTGCCGACAGCTCCGTGACAACGATCGATCAGTTAAAGGGAAAGACCGTATATCTTCCGGGAAAGGGAACTACTCCGGAATACGCACTCCGCTATGTGCTCTCCGCCGCAGGACTCGGAGAGGATGATGTAACTCTTGAATTCAAGTCCGAGGCATCTGAGGTTGCTTCCGTCCTCGCTGAGGATCCGAACGCCATCGGTCTTCTTCCGCAGCCTTTCGTAACTGCCGCTCTCGCCCAGAACGAAAAGCTCTCCATCATCATGGACCTCACAAAAGAGTGGGATAACGTCCAGGGTGACGGTTCCGGAAGCCGTCTTGTAACAGGTGTTACCATTGTAAACAATGATTTCTTAAAGGAGCACGAGGATCTCGTCGATACGTTCTTACAGGAACATGAGGCATCCATCGCCTTCACTGCGGAGGATCCGGATGCCGCAGCCGAGCTCATCGCAAAGGCTGAGATCGTCGCAAAGGCTCCGATCGCAAAAAAAGCGCTTCCGTACTGCAATATCACCTTCATCTCCGGTGATGAGATGAAAACAGCACTTTCCGGTTACCTTCAGGCTCTGTATGACCAGAACCCGGCCTCCGTCGGCGGTGAGCTGCCGGATGATGGATTCTACTATATAAAGTAATTGTGACTGCGAAAGTTCTCAACAGTTACAAGCATTCATGCCGACTGTGAAAAACGAGGTATGGCTGGCAAAACAGTCATACCTCATTTCTATATCGCCGTTTATTCTCACGGAATTTAGTTTACATAAGTCAGTTTAATAGCTTGAGCCATGAGAAATATCTGTTATAATTTGTAACTGTTCAGTAGGTCTGCGCACTTGCTGCGCTGACCGTAAGAAAACATAGGCTGGAAGGCAAAAATCCCATCAGCGAAGCTGATCTGGAATGGATTTTTGCACGTAACTATGAAGGCACTGAATAGTTACTATAATTTTATTATTACGATTACATGAAGAAATTCAACCGCTGGAAAACAGCATTGATTTTTATTACACTTTATGAAAGGAGACAGCCGCCATGGATCATCGTTTTCCCGGATTTCTCCGCAGGCTCTCGATCATCCTGTTCTGGATCATCCTCTGGCAGACCGCAGCCTCCCTGATCCGGAATCATATTTTCCTTGTTGGACCTGTCGATACGCTGCGGGCGCTCTGTGAGCAGATCGTTCTCCCAGACTTCTGGTCCGCCATCGCGTTTTCTTTCTGGCGGATCAGCATCGGATTCTTTCTGGCATTTTTTCTTGGACTTTTCACCGGATCTCTGGCGTACCGTTTTCCCATCGTGGACGAATTCTTAGAGCCGCCGGTGCAGCTCATGAAGACGGTTCCCGTCGCGTCCTTCGTGATCCTGGCACTGATCTGGACCGGCTCTAAAAACCTCTCCGTCTTTATCTCGTTCCTCGTGGTCTATCCCATGATCCATGTGAACACGAAAGCCGGGCTGATATCTGCGGACCGGGAGCTTTTAGAGATGGCGGAAGTCTTCCACGTCCCGTTTATCCGCCGGGCGTTCTATATCTACCGCACAGCACTCTACCCGTACTTAAAAAGCGCCTGCCGCACTGCCCTCGGCATGGGATTTAAGTCAGGGATCGCTGCCGAAGTCATCGGTGTGCCGGACGGTTCCATCGGCGAGGGGCTGTATCTCGCGAAGATCTATCTGAGCACCGCGGAGCTCTTCGCGTGGACGGTCGTTATCATTCTTGTGAGCAGTCTGTTTGAAAAGGGATTCCTGTGGATTCTGAAGAAATGTGCCGGAAAGGGGGCCGATGTGAATGAGTCCGATAAATAAAAAAAATGACACTGCCCTCACACTCCGCTCTGTCACCAAATCCTACGACGGGCAGCCGGTTCTCTCCGATCTATCCCTGGAATTTTTCTCCGGAACTTTCTACTGTCTGATGGCACCATCCGGAAACGGAAAGACTACAATGTTCCGTCTGATCCTCGGACTTGAAAAGCCGGATTCCGGTGTGATCCTGTTCGGTACATCAGCAGGGGATACCGGCAATAACGATATAAAAGCATCTTACGGCACGGTATCAAAATCTGATTCTTGCAGGATCCGGGGGATGCGTCCCCTGATCTCCGCTGTTTTTCAGGAAAACCGTCTTCTGGAAGGCTATACCGCCATTGAAAACCTCCGCTTCGCTCTTGGAAAGCGATATTCCAACGAAGCTCTGACCGCATACCTGCTCCGTCTTCTTCCGGAAGATGCCCTGAATAAGCCCGTCTGTGAATTCTCCGGCGGCATGAAGAGGCGTGTCGCGATCCTGCGCGCGATCCTTGCACCGACCGATATCATTCTCATGGATGAGCCGTTTACCGGACTGGACACAGATACCAGGCAGCTCACGATCGATCTGGTCAAAGAGCTCTGCGCCGGAAAGCTCCTGATCGTCGCTACCCATGCGGAGGACGACGCAGAACTTCTGGAGGCAAAGATCATTCACTTATAAGTCAGGAAACCGTTCCAACTGACTTATAACTTCTCAACCAGATCATCTGATCTGCAGGTCTTTAACTTTAAAAAGCGTTCTCCTGTCCGGGCATCTCATCAACTGATATACCGCAGGAAAACGCTTTTTTATTATTTACGAACGATGCAGACAGTAACAGTTTTTTCTCTCTATCTTGCCGCAAACAGCTTATCCATCTTCCTCATATGGAAGAAGTAGACCACGAACATTGAACATCCCGTAAACAGCCAGGACGCCACATACACATTCATCAACATATCATAAGTCGTGAACATGCGGAATATCGTTGTGAGCCAGATCAGGCGGAATACGACCGTACCGAGGATCGTGATGACGGATGGCTCCAGGGACTTTCCAGTTCCTCGCAGGCAGGAACTGGCAACCTCATATGTCGCAGTTAAACCTTCCAATGCACACACACGATCCATTCGTATGATCCCGTATGCCGCCACCGCAGCGCTCGTCGTATAGATGCTGACGAAAAAATCTTCCCACACGATAAAGATCACGCTGAGGATCTCCGTAAATCCGAATCCAAAGAGCAGGCAGAGCCAGAAGATCTTTCTGCATCTCTTCATGTTGCCCGCACCAAAGTTCTGACTTGTAAATGTAACCGCCGCCTGGGCAAATGCACCTGCAATATCATATGTAAAATACTCAAAATTCAGCGCCAGGGATGAACCCGCGATGGCCGCCTCACCGAACATGTTGATCCCGCTCTGGATAAACACGTTGGAAACAGAAAAGATCGCACCTTGAATTCCTGCCGGGATACCGATCGCCAGCACCTTTTTCAGCTCATTTGTATCAATCCGCATCCTGTCAAACCGGAAGCTGAACTCATCATTCCTGCGGTACAGATGGGAGATAATGAGGAATGTGCTGACCACGTTGGAGATCACCGTGGCAATGGCAACTCCCGCAACTCCCAGATGGAATCCGATCACAAGGAGCAGGTTTAAAATTACATTCAGCACGCCGGACACGATAAGGTAGCACATTGGTCTCCTCGTATCACCGTAGCTTCTGACAATGGCAGCACCAAAGTTGTACGCGACCATAAACGGAATTCCCACAAAATAGATCCTGATATATAAGAGTGCCTGATCCAGCACTGTCTCCGGCGTTCCGGATGCCACAAGGATCCGTCTTGCCACCATCATTCCGATCACGAGAAGCGCAATTCCGAGAACCGCACCGAAGGTCAGGATCGTGTGGACCATGCTGTTGATCTTACCGCGGTTCTTCTGACCAATAAGGTTCGCCAGAGCTGCATTCGGTCCCACAGAAAGTCCTACGATCAGGTTCACGAAAATTCCAACCAGTGCCACACAGCTTCCCACGGCCGCCAGCGCCTGTTCCCCCGCGAATCTTCCCACAACGGCAACGTCCGCTGAATTAAACAGCTGCTGCAAAATACTGCTGAACGCTAACGGTATCGAAAACAGGATCAGCTTTCCTGCCAGTCCTCCGTTTAACATATCCATTTCCTTTGATCTTACTGATATTTCCAATGTTTTTTCCTCTCTTTTACTTCCATGTGCTGACCTGACCAGTAAATTTTTTCATATCCTCCACAGTATACCACACTTTTCTTATCTTGACACTTCAAAAGATCCATGCTATCATGATGGTAACCTGATACGCACGAGTGGCTCAGTGGTGGAGTATCGCCTTGCCAAGGCGAGGGTCGCGGGTTCGAATCCCGTCTCGTGCTTTTACAAAAACGAAAGAAAAGAGGTGTCTCAAAGGATACCTCTTTTCTTTCGTTTACGCTCCGCGACGTCTCGTTCTCTCACACTAAATCAAAACGCACATCTTCTTTCTCCCATATAATTAAGGTAATTGAAAGCATGATGTGCGTTTTCTTTATTCTCTCTATTTAATTTCCCGGAAATCCCGCAATATTTCCAATGGCTTCCGTCGGTGCCGCTGCGGTTGTTTCATCACCCGGACCGTTTGGTGCGGCTGCCGTCGTTGCTTCTGTCGCCGGTGCAGCCGTCGTCGCTGCCTCAGTCGCTGCCGCTGTCGTCGATGCAGCCGTTGTCTCACTGTGTGTGCCCTTCGTCTCAGATCCACCGGTGGATGCCGCTGTCGTCGATGCGCCGGAAGAACCGGCTGCGGTTGTCGCGGCGGCGGAGCTCTCCGGCGCGACGCTCTCGCCTGGAACGTATCCGTCCGGCATTCCGTCTACGGCTGCCGCGGACGTGGACTCAACGGCTGTCGTCTCATCCGGTGAAACCTTCACGGTTCCCGTATTTCTGCGGATCACAGCTGCGTGTCCCTTGTAGGTCTTCGCGTGATCTTCTGTCTTCTCGATAACGGTTCCGTTCTTTGAAACGATCTTATAGGTAACCCAGCGGCTGCCGTTCGTCGCTGCCTTCTGTGTCACCTCGGTGCCCGGATCCAGCGTCGGGTCTTCCACATAGGTCGGCTCCGGCGGCGGAAGTTCATCCGTCTTCTCAGACTCCAGACTCCAGGTGATTCCATCTTCCAGAACCGGTACTCCGTAGAAGGAGACTGTCATCTTCCGGTTGCTGTAGTTCGCGCGGATACCGATGGCCGCCTTTGATGTATTGATAAACCGGAAATCCGGAATATCCCAGCTGATGGCCGCATCCTGTCCCGGAGTTACGTAGTTCGGCTCAAAGGTATGAGATCTTCGGAACGTGATCTGCATACCGGACTGAAATGCCACACGGTACATCGTGGAAGATACCTGGCAGACACCACCGCCCGGCTCCTGAACGACCTCGCCTCCACTGTAGGCAGCCGCTTCCTGATATCCCTTTTCCGCCGTGCGCTGTCCTACAACCTTATTAAAGGAAAATTCCTCACCCGGCTGCACGATGGTTCCGTTGATAGCCCTGGCCGCAAGCTTTACGTTCGTATTTCTCTTCTCGTTAGCGGTCGTCTCCGTCGTAAACGTAGAAAGAGTCTTATACTGCTCCTTCGCGTTCGCTGCGGAAAGCTCCGGCTGGCTCTCACTGACCTCAGCCTGGATCACGGCGTCATAGTTTCCGCTTGTCGCCGCCTCCACAAGATCCTTTATAAGCTTCTCCTGGTTCACAGCCTTGCCCGGAGCTCCGTCCGCAAACAGGAACTTATCCGTCGCGGCGTCATACTCGGAGATCGAGCCGTTCTTCGCCTTCACATCCCATTTTGCCGCTGCGTCTGCCGCTGCCTTTGCCGCTGCGGACTGCAGATCTTCAGAATCTTCCACCGAGAATGTATATTCTCCGCCATTCTTGTCAGCAGAAATCCCGTCCAAAAAGGCATCCAGCTCGGTGTCGATCATATTGTCCGCGTCCACACTCTCCCCGTTGTAAGAGATCTTCACATTCCACGGAAACTTCGCCTCGATGGCAGCTTTCGCCTCGCTCTTTGTCATTCCCTTTAAAGAAATCCCGTTGACGCTGATATCGGATGCCTGGAATGTGGATTCCTCCGCGACCGTATCCGTTGTCTTCTCTTTTCCATGCCCGAACAAGCCGGAAATAAGCCGGATCACTCCGATGATCAGGATCAGGCAGATGATCGCTCCGCCGATCATGATCCGTCGTCTTAAGATCTGTTTTCTCTTCCGCCTCTGCGCCCGGATCCAGGCCGGGGAATGCTGCCTGTACTCGTCTCTCTGGTCTCTCTGGATTCTGGGATCTCTCTGGTCTCTCGGTCCCCTTGATCCCCTCTGGTCTCTCTCTCTGTTCATGTCTGTATTTTCCTTATTTTACTTTATCAGAATTTATCAGGATGCAATGACAGGGTCCGCACCGAAATGGTGCCGAACCCTGATATGTATCGGTTATGATCATGTAATACCGTTCCAATTACGGTATTTTTACAAAATCTCATCTGTCTGTATCAGACAATTATTCATTATATCGGTACCGGAATGCCTTGTCAAGAACGCCGGACAACAAAAATTATGCCGATGCTCCGCATTCCGAATCGGCAAAATCCGCGACTCCAACGGTATCATACGGAATTTTCGGTTCCGAAAATTCCCAACTAGGAAAAAAAGCGGATAAACTTCTCGCGCATCTTCTGCTGTGCCTCCAGTTTTTTGATCTTCTCCGTGCTCTTCGCAGGCACCCAGGCCTTGTTGGCATTGTAATAAAAATTGATCTGCTTCCAGTATTTCTCCGGATACCGGAACAGATAGTAAAGCACCTGCCGTTCCAGCTCCGTGATCGGCAGCACGCGCTCATACGTCTCCATGATCTGTCTCCCCAGGCGCTCATTCCAGTCATGTTTTTCCATGATCTTTCTGAGAAAATAGTACAGGTCCTCCATCTGCACACCCAGGTGCATCTGGTTGAATTCCGTCACTGCCGTATATCCGTTTCCGATCAGAATATGGTGGTAGTCCGGCTCCCCGTGGCAGACCGCATATCCGTTCATGATCTCCTCACCATGTTTTTCATACAGCCGTTCCATTCCCTGCTCCGCTTCCTCTGCCTGCACCGCGAAACACTCAAAATTCCTGATCACGCAGAGCTCAAACTCATTTTTCTTCCGCTTTCCCCGGATAAACGTTCTCGCCCTCCTGAGCTCCCGGTTATGGCGTCGCATCGCTTCAAAAAGCGGCGGCGAGACCATGGATCTCATATTCCATTCAGCCTGCCTCTTTACTTCGCGAAACTGCCGGTGCAGGAGCGCCAGCGCCCGGGCCGCCGAGAGGAGCTCCTTCTCATCTTTCAGATCACATTCCCGGTCCGCATACCATTGTTTCACAATATACCGGCTTCCATCCTCCGCCGAAGATAAAAGTTCTCCCTCGGAGTTTCTCACATACTGATCTGCCTTTACCGTCTCCATCCCGTCCAGAGACTGCAAAACCGCCTCCTCGAACTCCAGACGGTTCACGCTTCCCCGATATTCCTTTAAAAGCCGCAGCCCCTGATCCGTCTCCAGTATCCAGGACCCGCGTCCCCGCCGCAGTGTATTCACCTGAAATCCATACGTTTTCTCTGCCTCTTCTTTCCAGTCGATCCCCATATCCCGTTCTGACCTTTTCCAGCTTTCTGCACAAGATATGAGAAAACCATGGTGATTATTCCCACAAGCATACATCCGCAACAGCAAAAGACACCTGTCGGATTCCCGGCAGATGTCCTTCATACAATGTTCTTCTGGTATTATTTGAATTGGCTAATTTTTTCTAATAATATATCTTTTTTATTCAGTTCTGGATGTTCGATCACAATGTTCAAAAGATACAGGAGTCCGTCTCCGATCTCTTTTCCATGTTCCAGTCCCATCGCAAGAAGATCACCGCCATTGACCGCAAGCTGTTTCAGACTTACGCAGTCCCCAGCTTCCCTGATCTCCTCAAAAAGATGCAGGATCTCCGGGACATTCTGGTCTCCGTCCATTTTCTTTAACTGCATGGCACCGAGGAACTGGTACTCCGTAACCTTACTCAGGGCTCTTCTGATCTCGATCTTATCCGCACCAGGAGGTGTCTGAAAAACATTCAGCATGTTTTTCACGTTCCCGATCGTATCATTATCAAGTTTCAGGCCTCGTAAGATCTTCACCGCTTCTTCCGGCTTCATATGGCGCAGAAATCCGGCCCACCGGTGGGACTTATCCGCCGTGAGGGAGGAAACGCCCTTCCAGCATGTTTTAAGGATCTCCCGGTCATTCCGTTTTTCCTGCATCATGCTTCCGCTTTCTGGCTCATTCTCCCGGAGTTCCCGCTCAAAGACCTCCGGAAATCCCGGGGCCACATACGATGCGATCCCGGTCTCCTCCACCATCCAGATCTTCTCAGGATGATCCGAGAGCAGGAGTTTCGTGAGCTCCACCTGGATCCTCTCCCTGCTGACATGGACCAGGTTCGGCGCGATCTCGGCGATCGCCCGGTATGTCTCATCCTCGATCACAAAATCAAGCTGGGCGGCAAACCGGACAGCCCTTAGGATCCTCAGCGCGTCCTCCGTAAAGCGGTCCCTCGCACAGCCGACGCACCGGATCACCCGGCGTTTCAGATCCTCCATGCCCTCAAATTCATCCACGATCCCCGTCTCATGGCTGTATGCCATGGCGTTGATCGTAAAATCCCGGCGTTTCAGATCTTCCCTCAGATCCGGCGTAAATTCCACGGTCTCCGGATGTCTCCCATCCAGATATTCCCCATCGATCCGGTATGTCGTCACCTCATAGCCTTTTCCATGCTTGATGATCGTCACCGTGCCGTGCTTCAATCCCGTATCGACCGTCTTTCCGAAGATCTCCTTCACCTGCTCCGGCTTTGCAGAGGTTGTGATATCCCAGTCCCCCGGGATCCTTCCGAGAACGGCGTCCCGGACACAGCCGCCGACGATAAACGCCTCATATCCGTGGCTTCGTATATTGTCAATGATCCATTCCGCCTCATAAGGCATCTCAATTCTCACTGGTCCGGTACCTCCTTTTTCTTTATCGGAAATTTCATTTCGAAACTCCACAAGGTTCTGTCTGCACTGCCTGCCCTGCCGAACCGTTGCTCAAAAGACCGACCCGGATTTTCTTCTTACTTTGCAAGCTTCCCTAGGATCGGGATCAGCCGTTTTGCAAGCACAGCCGCCAGAATACATAAAATAAAATCCTCACCGACCGTCAGGAGGAAACAGTTGATAAACACAAGCTTCCAGCCGACACTCACGCCGAGGACAAAATTGCTGCACACATAAAAATAGATCATTCCGCAGGCATAATCCGCGAGAAGTCCCCAGAACGCGGAAAACAACAGCCAGAAGAATGATGTGCTCTTTCTGATCTCATATACACGTCCGGTCACAAAAGCAGCCGCCGCAAAGCCGATCAGGAATCCGAACGTCGGTTTTAACAGATACGCCGGTCCGCCGCCCGTCGCAAAGATCGGAAGTCCGCAGAGTCCGATCACAAGATATGTGATCACACTCGCAAACGCCCGCTTTGATCCCAGGAGCAGAGCCGCCAGCAGGACAAAGAAAAACTGCAGCGTAAAATGCATCGGCACCGGCTGGACAGGGATCGTGATCTTAAGAAAAGCCCCGACGGCGATGAGGGCTGTAAACAGCCCCCCGAGCGTCAGGTCTTTGATATCCCATCGTTTCATTAATATGCTTTGCCCCAGTAAACCATCTTGGTTGCCGGTTTGCCGCAGCATACGCAGGTATCAGCGAGCTTTTCCTGCTTGAACGGCATACATCTGGATGTAACGCCTACCTGCTCTTTTAACTTGTCCTCACACTCCTGGCAGCCGCACCACATTGCACGGATGAAGCCCGGCTTGTTGTCTGCGATGTCCTTCATCTCTTCCATGTTGTGGGCATCGTAAGTATGCGCGTCACGATGTGCTTTCGCACGCTCGTACATATCGTGCTGGATCGTCTTTAAGAGCTCGTCAACCTTCTCTGCGATCTCGCTTAATGCAACTGTGATCTTCTCGTGAGTATCACGGCGGACAAGAACTGCCTGTCCTGCCTCGATATCCTTCGGTCCGAGTTCTACACGAACCGGGATTCCTCTCATCTCGGACTCAGAGAACTTCCAGCCCGGGCTCTTGTCGGAATCATCAACTTTTACGCGGAAGTTGGAGAGAACCTCTTCCACTTCTCTTGCCTTCTCGAGAACGCCCTCCTGCTGCTGGCGGATCGGAACGATCACAACCTGTGTCGGAGCTACGTTCGGCGGAAGTACAAGACCTTCGTTGTCACCATGTACCATGATGATCGCACCGATCATACGGGTTGTCATACCCCAGGATGTCTGGTGAACATATTTTAACTGGTTATCTTTATCAGAATACTGGATTCCGAATGCCTTCGCAAAACCATCCCCGAAGTTGTGGCTGGTTCCGGACTGAAGTGCCTTACCGTCATGCATTAAGGACTCGATCGTGTAGGTTGCCTCTGCACCTGCGAACTTCTCCTTGTCTGTCTTCTGTCCGCGGACAACCGGGATCGCAAGGAAATCCTCACAGAAGTCAGCATAGAGATTTAACATCTGGATCGTTCTCTCCTGAGCTTCCTCAGCAGTCGCATGAGCTGTGTGGCCCTCCTGCCATAAGAACTCTCTGGAACGGAGGAACGGTCTTGTCGTCTTCTCCCATCTCACAACGGAACACCACTGGTTGTAAACCTTCGGAAGATCACGGTAGGAGTGGATGTCTTTCTGGTAGAAATCACAGAACAGAGTCTCGGATGTCGGGCGGACACAGAGACGCTCCTGAAGCGGCTCAAGACCTCCCTGAGTCACCCATGCTACCTCCGGTGCGAAACCTTCGACATGGTCTTTCTCTTTATCAAGTAAGCTCTCCGGAATGAATAACGGCATGTAAACATTCTTTACGCCTGCTTTTTTAAAGCGCTTATCAAGCTCATGCTGGATATTCTCCCAGATCGCATATCCGTCCGGTTTGATGACCATGCAGCCCTTTACGCTCGCATAATCACATAATTCTGCCTTTTTTACAACGTCTGTGTACCACTGCGCGAAATCGTCTTCCATGGAAGTGATGGATTCCACAAGTTTCTTGTCTCTTGCCATTGTTTTCTCCTTTATATAAAAATTCATTGTCTGCATGTCTCTCTGTTTCAGATGCGGAGAATTTCCTGTTAAAAAGGAATGTGTCCTGGCACATTCAGGCGTCTCGCGCGGTCGCTTGCGACAGCCTTCATCTTCGCGCGAGTGCGCATCTTAGGCACGCAGTGCCTTTTTGTTTCACAGGAAGTTCCATCGGAATTTCCTGTGAAACAAAAAAGGCTGCCGCTCCCCACGCAAGGGACCGACAGCCGGCGTTACCACCCAAATTAGCTTCCGCCTGTCGCGGAAACTCTCCTCTGATATCCGTTAACGCCGGATCTACGCTGTACTTAACGATGCAGTCGTTCCGCAGCAATCCCGATCTCCGTGATCTTAGCTGTCCATTACGACATTTTCCATCTCTCGCACAAAGCTCCGAGGCCGGTTCAACAACGCGCACATAAAAGCTCTCACCATCCGCTTTCTCTCTGGAATGCCGCCCTTCATCTACTTTCCCTCTTCAATGCCTGTCTGATATGCATATATGATGGATTTTAATGGATTTTCTCCCGTTTGTCAAGACTCCGCCGCGGATTTTACCGGTTCAGCAAAACTCTAAAAGATCAGCTTGATCAAAAGCCATACTGCCGCGATGCATAACAGCACCAGCGCAAACGCCGTAGAAAGTCCGAACACAACAGCTCCGATCGCGATCGATACGATAAATCCAAACAGACTGAGGACCGCACCAAGAAGCTTTCCGCAGACTCCGAGGACAAGACCGACACATTTAAAGATCAACACAAGGAATACAATTGCAAATAAAATTGACATTTTTTACCTCCCGCCAGACCGCCCTGCCAGGAAAGTACCCTCCGGAACCACAGATTCCCAAATGCAAACCTGACAAAAAGCGGTATTTTTCTTCGGCTTATTATATTCCCGTTTCCTTAATTTGTAAATGAAAAGTGACATACTCCCTAGATGTGGGAGAATTCTTGCTGATTCTTGTTAAATCTCCAAATACCTGATCCTCTCCCCCGCATCTCTCTGATAAATCCGATGCGAGATTGAGATCACCGTCCGCCCCTCAGACGCACTCTTCAGCGCCCGGAGCACCATCTCCTCCGTATCTGCATCCAGATTCGCCGTGATCTCATCGAGAAGCAGGATCCTCGGTTCTCCGGCAACTGCTCTTGCGATAGACAAAAGCTGCCACTGTCCCTGAGAGAAGATTTCCGGTTTACATAACGTGTCATATCCCTGATCCAGCCCCATGATCGTCTCGTGAAGCCCCACAAGCTCTGCAGCTGCCTGAACCTCCGCATCCCCGATCGCCGCATCAAACAGCGTAATCTGGTCGCGCACCGTCCCCGGGACCATGTGGAACGACTGCTCCACATAACCAAACTTCGTCCGCTTCTCCCTGTCAGGGATCCGGTATGCCTCCTCGCCCTCGATCAGCGCCTCACCGGAATTCGGCCGGTAAAGTCCCAAAAGCAGCTTAAAGATCGTACTCTTTCCGGCGCCGGTGCGCCCCGTCAGCGTCACCTGCTCGCCTGGGTAAATTGCGAAACTTAAATTTTTCAAAACAACATGGTCATCGTAGCCGAAAGTAATATTCTTAAATTCTACACAGGGTTCTTCTTTCGATCCCCCGTGATCCATGCACGTTTCTCCCTCTGTGTTCTTCTTTTCCTTCCGCTTATCTCCGGTATCAGTCTCTCCGTCCTTTTCCTTTCCCGGCTCCGATTTTCCGGCATAGTCCGGCATGGTCTCCTTCATGTTCTCCCTCTCCGTTTTCGCCAGGAACTCATTGATCCTGTATACACCGGCAACCGCCGACTGGATCGTCTGGATCTCCATTCCGAGATTCTCGATCGGGGAGAACACCTGGGAAATATAATTGATGACTGCAACCGACGTTCCCACGGACATGCCGAACAAAGCCAGGACCTTCGCATTTCCGGACGCGGCGAGCAGCATCACGGCCGCAACGGCGACCGCGTTGAGAAACAGGATCACCGGTGAGTAGACTGCATCATAGAAGTTTGTCTTCTCGATTGCAGAATAACTCTCCCCGATATAGTCATCATACCGTTTCTCCATGTACGTCTCTTTTCCCAGCGTGTGGATCGTCCGGATACAGCGGATCGTCTCCGGAACATGGTTTGTGACACGGCTCACCGCCACACGGTTTGCAAGCTGCGCCGTGAGCATCCGCTTCTGTACGATCCTCGTGAACACAAAGATCACCGGGATCAGAATGATCAAGAGCAGTGCGAGTCCGCGGTTCTGGAACCAGATCACCGCAAAAATACTGACGACTCTGCATGCATCCGCGAACATGCTGATGATCCCGGAGGTAAACAGCGCTTCCACGGTGTCAACATCGCCGACAAATCTGGAAACCACAGCTCCCGGTTCTTCCTTATTTAATGTGTCTGCACTCAGTCGGACAAGCTTATCGGAGAGCTCGCTCCTGAACGCATGCGTCATCTTCTGACCAAAGACAGTGAGGAAACTCTCTCTCAGGGACTCCAGCGCCCCGGTCAGGAAGATCAGCAGAAAATACTCCGCCGCCATGGAAAATCCCGAAAAATTTCCACCGGCGATCCGGTCAATGATTTTTCCGAGAACAAGAGGCGGAAGCAGAGAAATGGCAACCGCTCCCGTCACCGTCAGAACGATCCCGATGGAAAGCCATTTTTCCCGTGTGACCGTTTTTCCGATGATCGATGCCGCACTGATATTCTTCTTTCCACTCATTGCTTTTTCCTCCTTTCCCCACCGTTTTCATTCCCATCAGACGATGATCTCCTGTTTTTCCGAATTTCTCCTGACGCCTTGTTTTCAGCTCCACATTCCTTTTTCTGCATCTCTTCCGCATCATTCGCAGACTCTTTCTCCGCAGCCTGCGCGTGATACAACTCGGCATACTGTTTATTTTCTGCCATCAACTTCTCATGCGTGCTGCATGTTCCCGTCCCGTGTTCCATCCAGATCACCTGGTCGAACTCCGGGAACAGATACAGTCTGTGGGAGATCAGGAATACGATCCGGTCCTTCGAGAGCTCCTTCAGATGTTCAAACACCTGTTTCTCCGTGCTCCTGTCCAGAGCCGAGAACGGATCATCCAGGATCATCACCGGCTTTCCATGGCAAAGCATTCTCGCCAGGGCAAGGCGCGCCGCCTGACCGCCGGAGAGACGGACGCCGCTGTTTCCGACAACCGTATCTTCCCGGTCCTCCATCTCCCGGACCTCCTCATCAAAGCATACAGCACGCAGCCATGTCCAGACATCACTGTCATCTCCCAAAAGAACATTATTTCTGATGCTGTCACCCAAAAGTTCCGGATCATGTCCGAGATATCCGATGAGTCTGCTCCGCTCCTGTTCCGTACAGGAGGAGAGTTCTCTGCCGCCATATGACAGATGGCCTTCATACGGATATTCGCAGAGAAATGTCTTTCCGAGCGTCGATTTTCCGCACGCCACCGGACCCGTGATTCCGATGATCTGTCCAGGTTTCGCGGTGAAGGAAAGATCCTCAAAGATCGGCGCACTGCCCGGATAGCTGAATGTCAGATGATCTGCGGAAATGACGCCGTGTTCCGTATGACTTTCGCCTGTTTTTGCACTGAATTTTTCAGTCTGCTCTGCGATCTCATCCTCCTCCTCAGCCTGAGCAGCCCGCTCCATATACGGATGGATCCGCTTCCAGGACACCTGTGCCTTGTGGACCGCGTTGAAGAGTTTCGCCGCCTTCGAGGACTTGTCGGAAAGCTTCGTATAGCACGCGAGGAAGGTCGTAAATGCTGCGACATCCCAGCTCGTCCAGCCGCTTCCAAGGATGTTCTTAGAGCCAAAATACAGGATCATCACGGTTCCCGCCATCGCGATCACCTTGTAGACCGGCGGCAGGGCCGCGTTCCAGATATTGGCCCTGACTGCCGCACGCTCATACTCTTTCAGATGGACCTCATAATCTTCTCCCCGCTCCTTCTCACATCCGAACACCCGGTATGTGATCGCGTTTGTGATCCGGTCCAGTGTCGCTGCATTGAGTTTTCCGGTCTGTTCCTTGTAAGCAGCCCCCGTTCTCTGGACGATCCGTTTCATCTTCTCCGCGATAATATAGGAAAACGGCGGAAAGATCAGTGAACAGAGTGCAAGTCTCCAGTCGTAGTAAAACAGCATTCCCATATAGCCGAGAAGCGCCACGCCCGTGTCAAAGATCTCCGTCGTGAACTTTCTCATGCCTTCCACGCAGTCGTCCACATCGGAGATCGCCTTCGTGATGACATTTCCCGCGCCCTCTTTCTCCAGCTCCACACGCGATTTATGTACCAGCGTCCGGTAGAGGATCCTCTTCATTCTCCTGTTCACATTGTTGGCAAACCGGCGCACATAAAACCGCTTGATGTATCTGGCCAGCTGCACCAGCCCGATCACGATCACATAAGCAGACGCCAGCCGGAGCATTGCCGGGAGCCGCTCCGCCCCGCTCAGGATCCTCATCAGGCAGCCCGCCATTTTTCCTTCAAACCATGGTCCCGCCATGAGACCCAGATTGTAGATCAGTCCAGACACCGTGATCAGCGCCAGGACCTTCCATTCCTCCCGGAAATAATCCAGGATCCGGTCCGGATGAAGTTTCTTTTTATTCATGATGATCGTTTCCTCTTTTGTCATGCTTCACTGCTTGTTCCTTCTGATGGTCTGTATACCGGCCGCAGGATTCCTCTTTCTGCCGCTCTGCGACGAGCTTAGAGACCGTTTCAAACCCCGCACGCCTCTCATTTTTCGAACGCCAGTAAAGCTTATCCAGTGTCTCGCAGAATCTGTTCCTCTCGTCCTCCGGAAGTTCGGATAAAAGCCATTCATAAAAGATCGTCTCGATCTCCGCCTTTGAATTTTTTAGCTCCTCCGCCTTCTTCGTCGCAAAAAGCAGCTGACTCCGGCCGTCCGCCGGATTCGGCTTCCGTTCCAGATATCCTTTCGCCTCGAGACTCGCCGCCCGTCTTGCCGCGGCTCCCTTATCGATCTTTAACTTTTCCCGGACCTCCGTCTGGGTGATCCCCGGGTTGTGGCGGACAAGATGGATAAAATCAAATTCCGCCGTTCCGATCCCCTCTTCTTTCATCGTCTGCACCGTAAATTTTCCGACCTCACGGGCGATCTTCGTCATCTTTCTCTCCGTCTGATCCATATATGATCTCCTTTCTGGCAGAATTCTTTCCGTCAAACCTTTCCGCCTGTTCAAAACGCGCTCTATGAGCTTCTCCTGCTGTTGCAGCCGTCTCCGGTCCCACCCGCAGATATGTACTTTTTAGTTGTACTATCAACCAATTTGGATGATAGTACAACTATCTAATTTTGTCAACTGCAATTTGTTTCTTTTCCTTCGAAAATAACGTCTTTCCTTTATTTTCTTAGAATTTCAGTGCAAGAAACGTATCGCAGCAAAAGAATGATATTATTTTAACAAAGTTTGCTATTTTGTTGTTGATTTTGTCCAATTTTCATGTATAATGGAATTGAAAGATATCATTATTGCCTGTAAAAATTCCAGGTAATGGTACCTGTTCAAATCTGAACATGTACAAAATTTTCATCAAATTTATGAAAAGAGGTTAGATAAGCGATGGCAAAGATTGATTTAAGCAAGTATGGCATCACCGGAACCACAGAGATCGTCTACAACCCGTCTTATGAAATGTTATTCGAGGAGGAAATGAAACCGGAACTCGAAGGCTATGAAAAAGGACAGGTCAGCGAACTCGGAGCAGTTAATGTTATGACCGGTATCTACACCGGCCGTTCACCGAAAGATAAATTTATCGTTGTGGATGAAAATTCCAAAGATACTGTATGGTGGACATCTGACGAATACAAGAACGACAACCATCCGGCTTCTCAGGAAACCTGGAAGGCAGTAAAAGATATCGCATTAAAAGAACTTTCCAATAAGAGACTCTTCGTTGTCGACGCATTCTGCGGCGCAAACAAAGATACCCGCATGGCGATCCGTTTCATCGTTGAGGTCGCATGGCAGGCACACTTCGTAAAGAACATGTTCATCAAACCGACTGCTGAAGAACTCGAGAACTTCGAGCCGGATTTCGTTGTTTACAACGCATCCAAGGCAAAAGTTGAGAACTACAAGGAACTCGGCTTAAACTCCGAGACAGCCGTTGTCTTCAATATCACAAGCCGCGAGCAGGTTATCATCAATACCTGGTACGGCGGAGAAATGAAGAAAGGTATGTTCTCCATGATGAACTACTACCTTCCGTTAAAGGGCATCGCTTCCATGCACTGCTCTGCAAACACCGATATGGAAGGCAAGAACACCGCGATCTTCTTCGGTCTCTCCGGAACCGGTAAGACAACTCTTTCCACAGATCCGAAACGTCTCCTGATCGGTGATGACGAGCACGGCTGGGACGACAACGGCGTATTCAACTTCGAGGGCGGCTGCTACGCGAAGGTTATCAACCTCGATAAAGATTCCGAGCCGGATATCTACAATGCGATCAAGCGCAATGCTCTTCTCGAGAACGTAACTCTCGACAAGGACGGCGTGATCGATTTCACTGACAAGAGCGTAACTGAGAACACCCGTGTCTCCTATCCGATCGACCATATTAAAAATATCGTCCGCCCGATCTCCGCAGGTCCGGCAGCAAAGAACGTGATCTTCCTCTCCGCAGATGCATTCGGCGTACTTCCGCCGGTATCCATCCTGACTCCGGAGCAGACAAAGTACTACTTCCTGTCCGGTTTCACAGCAAAACTTGCCGGAACCGAGCGCGGAATTACAGAGCCGACACCGACCTTCTCCGCTTGCTTTGGTCAGGCATTCCTCGAACTCCATCCGACAAAATATGCGGAAGAGCTCGTTAAGAAGATGGAAAAGAGCGGCGCTAAGGCATACCTCGTAAATACAGGCTGGAACGGAACCGGAAAACGTATCTCCATCAAAGATACCCGTGGAATCATCGATGCGATCTTAAACGGCGATATTTTAAACGCTCCGACAAAGAAGATCCCGTACTTCAACTTCGAAGTTCCGACCGAGCTTCCGGGCGTTGACTCCAAGATCCTCGACCCACGCGATACATACACAAACGTTGCTGACTGGGAAGAGAAAGCAAAAGACCTCTCCGGAAGATTCATCAAGAACTTCGCAAAATACGAGAGCAACGAAGCCGGCAAAGCACTTGTTGCCGCTGGCCCGCAGATCTGATCTTAAATTTATTGGAACTGCTTCCATTTCGCAATTTCAAAGGACGCTGCAAAATCTGCAGCGTCCTTTTTTTAATCTCAGCCGGACAAAACTCCCTCTCCTGTCCCAAGCTCTTTTTCCCGTTCCCAGCACTTCTTTTTATTGATCCTTTCTCCAGTTTTCCACTCTGTACTCTCACATAGCCCGGAAAATCCACGGTGGGATCCTGTAGCCAGATTTTCCTGTGTTTTGCTGCTGTGGCTTTCCATAAATCATAAGCCTGCAAATTTATTCTTCTGACTCCCACCAAATACAGACTGAAAGCTAAAAATCTTATTCTATTTTTCAAATAATCCTTGCAATATGGTATTTCTTATGGTATTATATCAGTAACAGTTACTATTATTATATTAGATTATTCACAAGGAGGTCCTCTATGAGCGTAAAATTCTATATCTGCAATCACTGCAAGAATATCATCACAAAAATGAACGATTCCGGCGTCCCGGTTGTCTGTTGCGGAGAGAAAATGACGGAACTGATCCCCGGCACTTCGGACGGTGCACACGAAAAACATGTCCCGGCCTTCGAAGTAAACGGAAATAAAGTTTCCGTAAAAGTCGGCTCTGTGGAACATCCAATGATGGAAAAACACTATATCCAGTGGATCCTGATCGAGACAAATTTCGGAACCCACTGCCGTTCTCTTACTCCGGAAGATAAACCAGAAGCAGAGTTCTTCCTCGCTGACGGTGAAAAGCTGATCGCAGTTTATGAGTACTGCAATCTTCATGGACTCTGGAAAGCGGAAGCATAACTCCCGCACTGCCCGAAGCTACTCTCTCATAAAAACAACGGAAGCTGCCCCGGCAGTCCTCAAAATTGCGCGTTTTAAAAAGCAGCAGCTGATATTTGATCTGCTGCTGCTTTTCTTTATCCATCTTAACTTTTTCTCCCTTAATCCACCTTCAGCGCATTCGGATAGATCTTTTTCAACACGTCATCCCCATAATGCTCATCCATCTCCTGCTGCCAGGACGATGTCGCCGGGATTCCCTTTTCCCGTTCACTGCTCCGGATCAACGCCAGTCCGGAAACCGCCATATCCACACAGAAAAAGACAAGGAGCAGCCATGTCGCGATCTTTCCAAAGCGGATCGGGATCTTCTCGATCCAGGCGGACATCACCGGGTAAACACCTTTGATCCAGACAACCGCCGCGATCCCCCAGAAAAAACAGTACAGAAGGTTGATGCGCCCGCCAAGGTTAAACGGGATCTTACTGTAGTCCCAGAATACTTTTCCGAACATGATCTCCGTCATGACGCTGCAGGTATATTCATACGCGCCTCCTAAAAATGTGCCCATAAAGAACAGAAAGCGGTCCGAATATTTCCGGTAGCGGTACAAAAGCATCGTCGCCGCCGCGAGAGCCACTCCCCAGACGATGCTGAACGGGCCCCAGACAAAACTGCTCCGGCTCATCCAGATTCCTGCCGTCAGCCGGCAGAAGATCGTCTCCACGATATCTCCCAAAAATGCGCCGACAACAAGCAAAAGTGCGATCTTATAGAAACAGAGTCCGTAGGCAAAGACGGTCTTTCTCTGCTCGGCCTCGGCCTGAAGCTCCCTGCGGTAAGCCGCTTCCGGGTACGCATTCTGGATCCTTCGGTCCACCCAGCCGTAGATCCTGCGCTCAAGTCTGGAACTCACACCGGTCAGCCAGGAGTCAACGCCCTGCCACTGGCGGATCCTCCGGCTTCTTCCGGACAGGATGCACAGAGTTGCCGCGACATCCAGGATCAGGATCCCGCTGAGGATCCAGATCACAAGATGGGCCGGAGTCATCGGGATCATCCGGAATACGTCAATCAGAAGCGGCGCTCCCCATCGCATGGTGACAAATCCCAGAACGCCCCAGATCACGGAGACCGGAAAGCAGATATAGCCATCCAGATTCCATTTCACATGAGAATAGTCCCACCAGCGCTCATGGTACATTTTTTCGATCACATGACCGGCGATCCATTCCGCCAGCGTGGAAAAGATCATACTTCCAAGAAACAGCCAGATCCCCCTGAGGTCTCTGCATACCAGCATCAGTGCAGATCCGGTAATTCCATAGATCACACAGAGCGGTCCGTTTACAAGGCCTCTGTTTACAAAGCGTTTCTGCCTCACCGCCGCTGTCACGGTCTCAAGAACCCAGCCGGAAAAGCTGTAGGCAAAAAACAGCCACAGCCACTCATATCCGGAATATCCCATCCTTCATCACCTGTCCTCTCTGTAATTTCACGGCTCCCACCGCATCAATAATATCCCGCAGACTTTTTCATTCCCTCATAGTCTTCCTCTTCTTTCTCCCATCCGATCCGCCTCTCCGGCTTCGTCTGAATAGATATTTTACTATTTTACCACATAATCAGAAAACCGGAAATCCAATTTCCACAAAATAATCCCTGCATCCGCAGTTACAGTTTTCTTTTATTCTGTTTTTTTCCTATTTACCTACCAAAATAAAGGATATTTTTGTAATATTTTCTCCTCCGGGATGGATCCGTCGGGAAATTTCTGATGGTATTCCGCATCCATTTCCGATTTTTCCGCCAATATTTCACATTTGTCCGTATAGTAAAGACATTCAGATCTTGTTCTCTCTTACTTTTTCGCTCCCCTTTTGTAATCTCCCTTTTATTTTTCCGGAATCCTGTTTTTCCTTTATAATCTCATCTGAACTCTGCATTTTTTCACGTTGTATCCAGTTTTCGCAGAATTTTATTAACCGAATCTCATTTATTTCCTTATAATAAATGGTTCATCTTTTCAAAAATTTATGTTATACTAAACAAGTTCGTGTCAAACGGACAAATACAATTTTATATCAAAGGAAGGTCTCTTATGGAAAACACCAAGAAAATCGACTGGTACACCCTGGCCTTCATGGCATTCTCCACGGTTTGGGGATTCGGAAACGTGCTGAATGGCTTCGTTTACTTCAACGGAGTACAGGTAATCTTCAGCTGGATTCTGATGTTCGCTCTCTATTTCGTGCCTTATGCCCTGATGGTAGGTGAGCTCGGCTCCGCCTTCAAACAGTCCGGCGGCGGCGTGAGCTCCTGGATCCACGAAACGATCGGCCCGAAATGCGCTTATTACGCTGGCTGGACTTACTGGGCTTGCCATGTAACTTACATCGCAAGTAAAGGAAGCGGCGGATTAAAGGCATTAAGCTGGATGGTATTCCAGAACGGCTCCACTTACGACACATTCCCGACGATCGCTGTACAGATGGCAACACTCGCTGTCTTCCTGTTCTTCTGCTGGGTTGCAAGCCGCGGCTTAAACCCGTTAAAGAAATTAGCGACGATCGCTGGTTCCAGTATGTTCGTAATGTCCATCCTGTTCATCTTAATGATGTTCGCAGCACCGGTCATCAACCCGAACGGCGGTTTCGTATCTGCTGATTACACAGTAAAAGGTCTGATCCCGCAGTTCAACGTGAACTACTTCACATCCCTTTCTATCCTTGTATTCGCAGTCGGCGGATGCGAGAAGATCTCCCCTTATGTAAATAAGGTAAAAGATCCGTCCAAGGGATTCCCGAAGGGTATGATCATGTTAGCCGTTATGGTTATGGTCTGCGCGATCCTCGGAAGTATCGCGATGGGCATGATGTTTGATCCGGCTGTCATCAACGAGAGCACAGACAGCTTCAAATCCTACGTTTCCAACGGCGCTTACTGGTCCTTCCAGAAGCTCGGTGAGTACTACCATGTTGGCAACCTCCTGCTCGTTATCTACGCAGCATGCAACGCCATCGGTCAGTTCTCCACACTTGTATTAAGTATCGACGCTCCGCTTCGTATACTTCTTGACAACGAGGACGCAAGACAGTTCGTTCCGTCCGGCCTCTTAAAGAAGAATGAGCATGGCGCATACATCAACGGTATCAAGATGGTTATCTGCTTATCCGGCAGCATCATCCTGATCCAGTCCTTCGTACCGGGTGCTGCATCCGTTCTGACTCAGTTAAACAAACTGAACTCTGTAACCATGCCGCTTCGTTACTTGTGGGTATTCGCAGCATACATTGCTCTCAGAAAATCCCTCAACAAGTTCAACCCGGAGTACAAATTTACAAAGAACCAGACAGTTGCCCTTGTTGCAGGCGGCTGGTGCTTCTTCGTAACCGCAGCTTGCTGTCTCCTCGGAATGTATGTTGAAGGCGATATCGCTTCCACAGCATTAAACGTGATCACACCGGTAGTGCTCACAGCACTTGGTCTGATCTTACCGGAGATCAAAAAGCAGGAAACTGCGAAAGCAAAATAAGTTTCATCTAAAAAAACGTGTGAAAATGAGTAATCATTCTTCACACGTTTTTTATTTACACAAACAACGAGCCAAAATCCACGCTTGCGCGATACCTTGGCGACTGTCTCTTTTTTCACACCTCTTCGATCCGGTGCAGCTCCCACACTCTCACATTCACCGGCTCAACAGCGCCTCCACAGTACGGGCAGACACGGTCTCCAAGTCCCGCGATCGGAGCCCCGCAATGCGGACAGCTGACGCCGATCGCAGTCTCTCCGTCCCTGATCTTCGTGATATCCTGGATATAGACGAGTTCCATATTAAAGCGGTGCTGCTCTTTTTCCCGCTCCACATTTTTCTTTCTATCCGGCGTCCTTAATGTATGCAGATACTCCACAGAGGACTGGATCCTGATCCTGCACTTTCCCGGGTTTTTGTCATATCTGGAGATCTCCGTCTGATGGACATGGATCGCATCAAATTCTTCCCGGATCTCCTTCTCCTCCATCTCCTCGATCTTCAGGCGAACCTGATCTTTCAATGACAGGGACACGTTTCCAAGATAAGAAAGATCCCGGTGCTCCAAGGCCTCCAGATAGCCTTTTAGCTGATTTTCACACCTCTGCTTCCACTCCGGCCAGTGAAACTCCGGGAAATCCTTCTCGATCCGCGGAAGCTCCACCCTCGTCATTCCGGACACCGACTTCGGTGTATCGTCCTCCAGCGCTTCCTGGCGCTTCAATCCCTCCACCAGATTCGGAGTACCGAAGAATTCCTGTGAGATCTGCCGGACCTTAAATAACACAAAAAGGATCGCCCCGATAAGCCCAAGACCTGTCACGATCGCGACTATGAGGATCGCGTTTTCTGCTGTCATACTGTTTCCTCCTGCTGTAAGGAATCCCCCAAACAGACCCCTTTCGTTATCATGGTTTCACCATGTATTTTCAACTGCCATCCGCATAGGCAAAACAGGGCGGCCAGCCGGAGTTCTACTCCAACCGCCGCCCCAGGATCATCCATTATTTATTTAAATAATCGATCGCAGTCTGTGCTAACAGGGAAGAACCTCTCCAGAGGATATCCTCGTCCACATCGAAACGGCTGTTATGCAGCGGCCATACCGGATCCTGCTCCGGTTTTGCGGTGCCGAGCCATACAAATGCGCCCTTCTTCTCTTTCAGATAGAAGGAGAAGTCCTCCGCAGGCATTGCCGGGAGTTTTACATCCACAACATCATCTTTGCCGAAGAGCTTGATTGCTGTATTGCGGATCAGCTCAGCGTCCTCCTCATGATTTACAAGTGCCGGATAGCCATGACCATAATTGATATCAGCAGTTGCGCCGGACTGCAAGCAGAGACCATCGAGAGTTTTTCTCATAGAATCCTCGATCATCGCGCGGGTGTCCTCATTTAATGTACGAACGGTTCCGTCCAGTGTACAGTCACCTGCGATAATGTTGTATCTTGTTCCTGCGTTAAAAATACCGAATGTCACAACAGCATTGTCAAGCGGATCAACTTTTCTGCTGACGATGGTCTGTGCAGCCATAACGAACTGGGAACCGAGAACAACAGCGTCAATACCCTGATTCGGTTTTGCGCCATGGGCAGTCTTACCATGGATATTGATCGTAAAGTGGTCTGTTGCAGCCATTAACGGGCCTGCCTTCACCCCGATCTTGCCGTGCGGAAGATCCGGCCATACATGAAGACCGAATACAGCTTCCACATCATCCATATATCCGGAATGGAGCATTCCTCTGGATCCGCCAACCGGAGACATCTCCTCCGCAGGCTGGAAGATCAGTTTCACCGTTCCGGCGATCTCTTCTCTTCTCTCACAGAGAAGCATTGCAGCACCAAGAAGACCCGTCATGTGGTTGTCATGTCCGCAGGCATGCATAACACCGTCATTCTGGGACTTATAAGGAACCTCATTCATCTCCTGGATCTGTAATGCGTCCATATCCGCACGGAGAGCAACGACTTTACCCGGTTTCTTTCCCTTGATAACTCCGACTACACCGTATCCGCCGACATTTTCATATACTTCGTCGCATCCCATCTCCTTCAGATACTCTGCTACCTTCTTTCCGGTTCTTTCCTCATGCTGGGAAACCTCCGGGTGCATGTGAAAATCTCTTCTGATTTCAGATAATTTCGGCATGAAAGCCTTTGCTGACTCCGTAATTGTGCCCATTTTTATGTCCTCCTTATTTTTGAAGTCTTAATGAAAAGAACCCGGCGACAGTCCGTCTCCGGGTTCTTCTGAGTTCTCTGAATTATAAACCAAGAGCCTCTTTAACTTTAGCAACGATATGAACACCGATGTCCTTAGAAGCATCTACAGACTGAGCGCCGATGTGCGGGGATACGATGAAGTTATCGCACTCGAACAGCGGGCTTGCGAATGTATCATTACCTGTTAAGCCGCTGCCTGCAAGCTCGTTCTCCATAACGTCTGCTGCGTAGCCGCCGATTCTGCCCTCTTTCAGAGCTTCATACATATCAGCCTCGTTTACGATACCGCCACGGCTCATGTTAAGAACAACAGCGCCGTCTTTCATCTCAGCGATGGATTTCTTATTGAAGAGATTCTTTGTCTCCGGTGTCAGCGGTACATGGATAGAGATGAAATCAGCAACCTTGATCAGCTCGTCGATAGAAGCCTTTGTTGCGCACTGCTGCTTAAATACGTCGTCCGGAAGGAACGGATCGTAAGCAACGATGTTCATCTTGAATGCACGGCCAAGCTCGCCTACACGCTGACCGATACGGCCGAATCCCATGATACCAAGAGTCTTTCCTCTTAACTCACGGCCTTCGAATTTGTACTTATCCCACTCATGGTTATATTTTACATCGTAGTTTGCTGTAAAGGTTCCACGGGAGATGTCTAACATCTTGGAAATTGTTAACTCTGCTACTGCGTTTGCGTTTAAGCCCGGTGCGTTGAATACCTGAATTCCTTTGGATTTCGCATATTCCATATCGATATGGTTTAAACCAACGGAGCAAACGCCGATAACCTTTAAGTTCTTAGCTGCGTCGAGGATCTCTTTGTCGATCTTCGGGTCTACACGCATGATCAGGACATCAACATCACCGATCTCAGCGATAAGCTGCTCTTTGCTGGACGGAAGATTGTCAGCTGTCTTAACATTCATAACTTTGCTGAGTTCCTCAGCGATTCCACCCCATACTTTGTCGATAATAAGACAATTCATAATAAAAAACTCTCCTTTCAGGACAATGTTCCTTTCCTCCATCAACCACATGGAGGTTCATACCCCGTACTCATCTATTTTACTTGAAGTACATTATTTTGTAAAGTATTTTCGCGAATTTGATTTATTTTCTTAATAAAGAATATTTCATTCCCATTGAGCATTTTGTGAATAAAATGTTCTTTTTCCCCGCTTCTGCTTTACTGCTTTTCTCTCACAGACAAATATTCGAAATCTGCACCAAACATTCCCATATATTTCATTTTTCTGCAAAAACAAACAGTAAATTCTCTCATCAGCAGTAATTCTGATCCATTTTCCAATAAATCAGAAAAGGGATGCCGTCGGGCACACTCCCCGACAGCATCCCCTATATTCAGTACCTAGTGCCCTTATGCAGTTTTTAGAAACCGCGGGCTTCGATATCCGAGGTTCGCTTCAAACTACCAAGCGATACCCTGAGCCATCATAGCATCTGCAACCTTCTGGAAACCAACCATGTTAGCACCTGCAACCAGGTTGTAACCAAGGCCGTACTTCTCAGCGCACTCAGCAGAACCATCATGGATCTCTGTCATGATCTGATGAAGCTTATCATCAACTTCCTTAGCTGTCCAGGAGATTCTCTCGCTGTTCTGGCTCATCTCGAGAGCGGATACAAGAACACCACCAGCGTTAACAGCCTTAGACGGAGCAACAACCATGTTCTTCTGATCCATTAAGAATCTAAGAGCTTCGTTTGTTGTCGGCATGTTAGCAACTTCGATGTAGTACTTGATGTTGTTAGCAACGATTCTCTTAGCCTGTGTAAGGTCTACATCGTTCTGTGTAGCACACGGCATGATGATATCAACTTTCTCGCCCCACGGCTTGTCTCCAGCTACGAACTTGCAGCCGAACTTATCAGCGTAGTCCTGAACTTTGTTACGTCCAGAAGCTCTCATCTCAAGCATGAAGTCGAATTTCTCTTTTGTTGTAATTCCGTCCGGATCGTAGATGTATCCATCCGGGCCAGAAAGTGTAACAGGCTTAGCACCTAACTCAGTTAATTTCTGTACAACGCCCCAAGCTACGTTACCGAAACCAGCAACTGCAACTGTCTTACCCGCTAATGTGTCATGCTCATGTTTCATAACAGACTCAAGGTAGTAAACAGCACCGAAACCTGTAGCTTCCGGACGAATTAAGGAACCACCGAAGGAACGAGCCTTACCTGTTAATACGCCGTTCTCGTAAGCTCCTCTGAGTTTTCTGTACTGACCGAACAGATAACCGATCTCACGTCCGCCAACACCAAGGTCACCAGCCGGAACATCGACATCCGGACCAATGTGACGATATAACTCTGTCATGAATGCCTGGCAGAATCTCATAACTTCTCTATCGCTCTTGCCGTTCGGATCGAAGTCGGAACCACCCTTAGCGCCGCCGATCGGAAGTGTTGTTAAGCTGTCTTTGAATGTCTGCTCGAAACCTAAGAATTTCATGATGGAAAGGTTTACACTCGGTGCGAATCTTAAACCTCCCTTGTACGGTCCAATTGCTCCGTTGAACTGTACACGGTAACCTGTATTTACATGAATGTTTCCGTTGTCATCCTCCCACGGAACACGGAACTCGATAACTCTCTCCGGGATTACCATTCTCTCAAGAAGGGCAACCTTCTCATACTCCGGATGTGCATCTACAACCGGACCTAAGGAAGATAATACTTCTTCTACAGTCTGGCAGAATTCCGGCTCGTTAGCGTATTTAGTTTTTACGTCCTCAATTACCCTCTCAACATACTTGCTCATCTCGCAAATACCTCCTTAAATGTTGGTTCTTAAACCCCTGTGCCATTTTGCACTAATAAAAGACTTTTCTTTGCTCGTGAGTCTCAATCAAGTCCTTAATTGGATTTCCGAGAAAACTTTTGTATCTTTTGTATATACAGTTTAAATACCATATATAATACGTTGTTTTCACTATGTATACAGGATTTCTCGCTGCATCACGCGATCCGAAAGCTTCTGTATTTCCCTCAATACGGATCTTTCGAATCCCTTGATTTATTTAAGACTCATTTTGCTTACGTCCTTTATTTGTCTTTATTCTAACATACCCTTTTGACTTTGTCAACAATCTGTGGTACGATTCTTACAAAAGCCGATTTATCGACATAGCTGTCGTTAATAGCATGTCTTTATATCATTTTTTCATATATAAAAGGAGGTTCGGCCATGATCAGTATCAGCATCATAAGTCCTTTAAAATCAATGGCTGTCATCGATAAAGCGATCGAACACAACGATTTCGGATGCGTATTTCACAAGTATGTCTACGAGAGTCTGGAGGAAATTAAGGACATATATGACCAGTGTAAAGACATCTCGGATGTCCTCTTCTTCTCCGGTGAGCTCGGATATTCCTATATTCTGACGCATGTGGACGACCTGAAAGTCCCCTGCACCTTTATTTCCTATACGGAGAAGACGCTCCTGTCCATTCTTTTAAATTTCGTGATCCATTACCCGGATGTTCCGCTGAACAGGCTTTATATCGATTTTCTGACTCCGGTCAATGATTTCATGAATCTGAAAAAATACCTGGATCCGGAGCACATGCCCTACTGCTTTGAAAATCCCGTCTATAATTATGAGACATTAAAGGAGCGCGCCGTAGAGCTGTGGAAAGATAAGAAGATCGACATGATGTTTACGAGAACAACTAATCAGCTGGAGGTCCTCAATAAACTCCAGATCCCGTACATCCACTTTCTTCCGACCGAGGAGATGGTCCGCGACTCGATCCGCCACGCGGTAAACTCCATCCGCTTAAAGCAGAAAAGCCAGCTCAACAAGCTTGTGATCCTCATAAAGCTTGTCTATCCGGATAATATTTCTTCCCAGGACCGGGAATATCTGGAAATCACACTGCACAAATATCTCCTGGATTTCCGAAAGGAATACAATTACGATTTCGCCATTCACGCCATCTCTAACCGGTTCGAGCTTGCTCTCGACAGTGATCTCTATAAGAGCAGTTTCAGCAGGATCCAGGATCTCATCGCTTTCCTGGACCAGAAGGGCGACCTCGAATTCCGTCTCGGTGCCGGATTCGGAAAATCATTGGGTGAAAGCCATTACCAGGCAGATCTCGCACTGCAGGAAGCAGTCAAATACGGAAAGAACGATGGTTTCGTCATCTCCGGCGAGGACAACGCTCTCACAGGACCGCTCTCCCTCACCAGATCCTTAAACTACAGTTATTCCAACACGAAAGCGCTTGATTACTCCCAGAAGAATGGGATCAATGAGAGTAATCTCTTAAAGATCGTCGGTCTCTTCCAGATGGATAAAGACACGGTCATGACAGCCGCCTCCCTCTCCCAGTGGCTCAATATCACAAGCCGCAGCTGCAACCGGATCCTTCAGCAGCTTCTCGACTCCAATTTAATAGAAGAGATCGAGTCGCAGAAGCAGGAGGGAAAAGGCCGTCCGACAAGGCAGTACCGGTTCTGCAAGGGCAATTTTATACGGACTTTTTTCTGATCTTCATGCCAAATGCATGGAAACAAAAAAAGACACAGCCGGGACTGCATCCTCTCCCGGCTGTGTCTTTTTATCTTCCTATTAAAATATTTCCCGGCACACTTCTTTGCAGTTGCTCTCTTATGCTAATGCAGCGAGCTCTTTTCCAAGTGACTTGCAGTTTGCAAGTGCATCGTCATCCGGTGTTTCCTGGCAGATCACGCCCTCACCACCGACAACAGTTGCGCCTGCAGCTTTCATTCTGTCTTCCCAGTCTCTCATCCACTGGCCGTCTCCCCAGCCATAGGAACCGAACAGACCGATCTTCTTGCCAGCTGCGAAAGCCTCAACTTCTGTTACGAACGGCTCCATCTCGCCTTCCTCAAGAACCTCAGCTCCCATTGCCGGGCATCCGAGTGCGAAAGCGGAAGCTTCCTTTAAGTCATCCATGGAAACGGAAGAGATATCTGTGACAACAGCCTCTTTTCCTGCCTCTGTGATTCCTTCGCCGACTGCTGCAGCCATAGCAGCTGTATTTCCTGTCTGGGACCAGTATGCAACAATAACCTTATCCATTTTTGATTTCCTCCTGAAATTTGTTTTGCGGTAACCCGGACCTCGCCGTCCGCCGCTTTTATAATTGGAACCGGCGGTATTTAAGATGCCGCCAGGATATCCCTGATTTCATTCCCGTTTCCGGTCATGCCGATCACATAATCTCTCGCCTGATCGTAAGCTTCAAATGTTTTTAATGTATCTTCCAGATTTCCATATACTTTCCAGTATCCGGAGTACAGAAAATCTCTGCCTTCTTTTTCGATAAATCCTTCCACATCCACCGGCGGATAGCCGAGGACAAGTCCGATCTCATGCGGAAATCCGCGCTTTCCGTTCATATGATCCTGATAAGCATCCGCGATCCTGTTCAAAGTTTCTTCCAGATCCGGATTTTCATACCCGAAAGATGTCATCAGTTTTTTTACATCTTCGCGCTCCAGGTATGCCGCAAGCATTCCCGGACGATATAAAAGGATGGACAATCTTCCCTGAAATTCGTAGAGCACTCTGCAGCAGACCGGTGATCCTTCAAAGATCCGGAGCACTTCCTCTTTCTGATCTGAGCGCACATTCAGGAGATTTGATAATTTGATCCCTGTGAGAAGCGGCGCGCACTGCAAAACAATCTGCTTCTTCGTTCCGTTCACCGGGAGCTTCTGTACTGCCCCGAAGATCTCTTCGCTCATGCGTATACCGCCTTTCTGAACATCACACGCTATGCTTTTCGAGGATTTCAGCCAGTGCTGTTCCGCTGCTCGTATGACAGCGGACAATATCGGTACGGTCCTCATCCACCTCGTCCAGTACGCAGCGTACCATCTTGTGGGATACCGTATTTGTAAACAGGATCAGAAGATCCGGTCTTCCGATCAGCTTATCGAGTCCTGTCTTCATCTGGGTAAAAACTTTCGCTTTATATTTATGATTTTCACAGATTTCTTTATACTGTCTGACCATGCGGTCATGTCCGCCGATAATAACAACGCTCATGTAATATTCCTCCTTTGCTTAAAGGTTAGCTCCGCCTAACTTATGATATAAGGTTAGCATAAACTAACTTTAATGTCAATATCTGCTATTGAGAGTTTTTCTCATTAGTTAGTTTTGGCTAATCGTATGGTCCTATCGCATTTATCCCGCCACGCGAAATGGCAGCGAACAGCCCGATCACTCATGCTGCCGATCCGGACTTTTCGGTTCAAAAATCTTTATAGATTTTCAAAAACAAGTGGAATTAACTTTGACTCAGTCCATATCTTGTGTTATAGTAGAAGGACGAATTATAACTGTTCAACAGGTCTGCACTCGTTACAGTACACGGGCACTCCATGCCCGTGAAAAGGCAACCTTGCACACACGTTATGCTGACTGTGATAAGACATGAACAGGAAGATAAAAATCCTGTAAGCTTCGTTTAACTGACTGACACCTGCAGACGCAGCTCTGTTTAATCGGGAGATTTCCGGCACAAAGCTGCATGATGTTCCAATATATGGGGGTAATTATTTGAAAATCCAGGAATCCGCTGAAAACTATCTTGAGACAATTTTAATGTTAAGTGAAAAACAGCCGTATGTGCGTTCTATCGATATCGCGACCGAGCTCGGCTTCTCGAAACCAAGCGTCAGTGTCGCAATGAAAAATCTCCGGGTCAACAATCTGATCCTGGTCAATGACGAGGGACACATTACACTGACCGACGAAGGCCGCCGGATCGCCGAGACGATCTATGAGCGCCACACGGCCCTCTCCAAATGGCTGATGGACCTCGGAGTCAGTGAAAAGACAGCTCTCGAGGACGCGTGCCGTATCGAGCACGATATCAGTGCTGAGAGCTTTGCGGCAATCAAGGAACATATTAAGAAATATTCTTCTGAAGCGAAGAATTGAGTAATGTAAAACTTCTCTCGAAAGTTCCATTTTCATTATGAACGTCCTTAAAAATGTCTGAAATGCAATTCAACAAAAAAGCGCAGCGATCACAGACTCCAATAAGTCCATGATCCTGCGCTTTTTATTGCCGCGCGCGATTTCCCGCACACTTTTCTTTTTATTGCTCCTCAGTCCTTATAAGCGAATCCCGCAAAGGACAGCTCGCATCCGCCTGCCACGCGGCGGAAAATATTTACAACCGTACTCATCACATCGATAAACACATTGTCCTTCGTCTCAACTCTGACCCGGCTGCGGTCACCAATGATCTCGGCATCCCGGATATCCGGAAGTTCCAGGACTTCCCGCATGATCTCCGATGCCTCCTGCTCCGAAATCTTCTTTGAAAGCTGATAAAATCTTCCCATGATCTGCTCCATTTCCCTCCCGCAGGAGTTGCGTTAAAAGCGGCCGTTCCCATCGGAAGTTTTTCATATGATCCGGGTGGATCGCGAGCCGTTTGTTAGGTGCTGCTAACTATTTTTATCATACACCTTTTTGCAGAAAATGGAAGATTCTTATTGAGAACTTTTCTCATTTAAGTAAATTATCATTTATGACATGCAATTTTTTTACACACACACTATGGCGACATTTTACCGATATTTCGCATTTCAGATCCGTAGAATATCTGAACACAGGGCTTTTCCTGCCATGACTTTTCCAGAATCTTTATAGTGCAGTACTATTTCACCCACACACCACTTGCATTGACCTTATATCCATCCGGAGTTGTCGTATTCGTCAGCATATATCCGTCAGAGCCCATATAGTACCAGAGTCCGCTCACCGGCGACTGGAACCAGGCATTTGTGAGGTAGCCGCCGGACTTTTTGTCCACCCACCAGCCTTTGGAATTGCTCTTCCACTGGTAGAGAGCACCTTTGCTGTAGAGGTACATATTGGAGAGCACACCTGACGCGCAGACATTATTGATCACAAATCTCTGTCTCCATGTCTTTCCGTCGGAATCCTTCGCCTGGATTTCAAAGACACCGGCCTGTCCTGTGTAGGAGGACTTTCCTTCCGACTTTCTCGCGTTCCAGTCCAGTGTATACTGGAGAGTACCGCCTTTCTTTACCGTTCCGAGAGACGCGCTGAAATCCCGGATCGGATTTCCCATCCCATCATATGCCCTTACCGTATAAGTCGCACTCGCTGCCGCCTCCGTAAACGTCACGACGGTTCCTCTCTTCACGATCGGCGCATCCTCCGTCTCTTTCTTTCCCGATGTATTTGTCACAGTCACATTCGTCGTCCCCACATAGGAACTGTCCGCACTCTCAACTCTCCAGGTAAATCCGGCAAACGCCGTGATCTGGAATGCTGCCGCGAAGATGCATGCGAAGATAGCTGTTTTGATCGATTTTTGCATAGCAATCCACCTCACTTAAATTTAGCACTCATCTCATTATAGCTTATCTCCGAACGAAATGCAACTTGACGAGTCTTACGCTTCTCTTATGAAAAAGTGGCAAAATGAGGGCGGAAGGAAATGACATGAGAAAATATTCTTTGAATCTTGAAACCACTTTCGTCTTATGCTATAAGGCCATTAGGCTAAAAGATAGAAGCTATCCATGTCGATTATTCTCATCATTTTTCCCGTCTACGCGGTCTCGTCCTGACAGCCCCTATAGCCATCCCTAGCGGCCACCAACAAAAAACCAACCCAAAGAAGTCGCCAGAGTGATATTCTAACCAGGCAATTCTACGCCACACTTTCAGTCTCCACCAGTCTTCAGGAACTTCCTCCGTTCTCAGGGCCTTGCCGCCCACATCGGGTACAATTTCCCCTACAAATCGTTCAAAGGTCGCCTGTGTTTTTAATGCTTTTTGAAACCAGGTTTCATTCGGGTAGGTGAGTATCTCCACCGATATATTCGGATAGGCAAACTCATAATCTATGTAGTCCGATGTATGTGCTTCACCATAGTGCTTATATATATAATTCTCACATGTTCTAATTACCTTGCCAGACACAAACACTACCGTCATCAACAGGAATATCAGCAGCCCTAAACGTGTCCTTTTATCCAAGCCGGCACTTCTCAACTGTTTTTTCGTTCTCTTAATAAAAATCACACAAGCAACAACACTCACCACATACGCCGGACGGCGCAAAGTAATCAACATTGAGTATGTTTTCTTCCCAAATATGCCTACTAGTCTGTATGGATCGAATGCCAGCTCCAACGAAAAAACAAATGAAAGCATGACCAATAATAATGTCGGAATGCTAATCAAAATTAGAACGTTCAAATAGAATCGCTTTACCTTTTTAATGCCAATTTTGTCATACAATAACCAAAACAATGCATCTACCAACAAATTGTAGAGATCGCCTATTTTATACAAAATATTCATGATTTTTATAATTCCCCTTTGTATTTTTCTATTTAAGAAGGTATGGAACATAATATATTCCACTCAAGCAGTAGAAACAGTAAAGGAATGACTCTCAAAAACATAACCAGACAGAAAATAAAAAAGCAGACATATCCTGACCAGCCCGTACGCAAAAGACGCTGCCGCCTTTTCTTATCGAACAGACTCTTTTGAGCAACTTTACCAATACTGCTTATTCCACAAAGTACACTTAATGCCTTCTCACCATCAAGCCCTGGAATTGGCACTATATTACCAATTATAAGAATAATGTTGAAAAACGCAATGTTAACCAGCTCATAAGCCCAATCATAATGTCTGCCGATCAGAATCAGACAAATCCCTGTAATCAAAAGATTTACTTCAATCCCAGCCAGTCCGAACTGCATCCGCTCACTTTTTTGTGAATTTATCTTATCATCGACAGATACATATGCCCCCGTCGGAATTATGCTCCAAAACGTGATTCCTATATGGTCGATTTTCTGGCCAGCTGAAATAGCTGCCAGTAAGTGTCCCGCTTCATGTAAAATGACCGAACACATACTAAGGAAAATGAGAAACAGCATGCTGCACTCATCTCCAACATGCACATTTTTTATTCCCGGCTGACATACCCCTAATACAAAGATACTGACAGATACAATTGGAAGAAACATGTTTAATACCTTAAAAATGCTTCTATGTTTAAATTTTTTATTAAGGTTTATCAGAATGAAAAGCGTCTCTCGCCCGACTCGCATAAATCTGGGTGTTTCAATTAAGCCGTACTTTTTCAAATCAGCAAGTATCTGTGGGTCATTGTACGGCGGTTTAAATGGCTCCGTTCCATCTGCATCTAAGAGTTCATAGAACAGCCCTCTTTCAAGTTCAAATTTTCCATAAGCATTTTCGTATACGGTGATTCTTGTCTATGAAGCCCCGCAAACGTGTCCCTTTTTTTAGGACCGGATACATTGTCTATCTTCCCTCCGCATGTTCGCTTTCATTCTCTTATGACATTTTCTTGTCATCAGTCTTTAAACTCCAACGCCCCTTTCAGCCCGCTTGATCCATAATTAATATACTGCTCATCTTCTTCGTGACCATCAATAACTGCCAGCGACTTTTCGAGAAGTGCTCTATAATAATCTTTCGAATCCTTGGAGACTTTTCCCACTGCTAATCGATGCAGGCATTGATAAGCATCGAACATCGGACTAATCAAGGCATCTATATAGAACCATAAACGCTTTTTATCATATTCTATCGACGTCTTAAGAAAATACGAATATTCCATGATGACTTCGCCTTTTTCCATGTCCATTTTTATACTTGGAAGCTCTCTTTTCGCATTGAATTCAGTTATGTACAGCGCAACTAATGCCAACGAATTGCACTGAATTCGAAATGGGAAAGTCGACCTGCAGACCAGCCTTGAATCTTTCAGGTTAATTTGCATCCGAAATGGCATGTTATCTTCCCCGAGCATAACTTCGATCACTCTCTGAGTGTCTGCGTCATAGATATATTTCAATCCGTGTTCTAATAAAGTTTCCTGAACACACATAAAGAGTTTTTCTTCTTCTGGATCAAGTTCTTTTTCTCTTCTCTCAAGTTCAGCGAGTGCGGCTTCCATCTGTGCAATTATATCGAGAGAACCGGATATATCAAGTTCGTCTTCATCACCAGATTTAATACCGTCAAAATCCGTCCTATTGTTTTTGTCCATTTCACGATCATCTCCATATCTATCGTTATTCTTAATGCATTGGCGCCCTGTATAAGTACTATGAAGCAGCAACTCTAATTTCCGAAATAAATATCAATTTCGATGTTTATTCCGTCATGGAAGCAGCTGCAGAAATCATCTAAGATTTTTATGTCGAAAAAACGGTTCTTATATTGTTCCATTCTGGTTTTTAAAGGCTTTTTACAGTTGTTTAAATAGATATTTGTGAAGCCTGAGTCTGAATCCACCAACAAAAATCCGCCTAATATCCGTATCAAGCTCAACAGATCTATCCATAGCCGGTTGTTTCTATAGATCATTAAAGGCTCTTCCAATAATATGCTCACTCCATTGAGCACAATGGTTTTCTCATCCGCCCGGATAGATGCTTTATATCGTGGATATGTTTTCTGCCATGCCAACTCCATTGATGTGTCATTATACGCTTCGTGGTTCCACAAATGTGTCGCAACGAAAGACTTTTCCTCCAAAAGAGACATGCTATTAGGGAGAAACATGGAACTTATGGAATATCCGAAATCGACATGAACCCACACCCCATGAATTTTTACAGCATTCCACACATGGGGTTTCCAACTATGTATCTCATGTGCTTTACCATATATCAAAAGAGTTTTGATACCCATCTGAGAGAGTGTCAGGGTTGCGATTGCGCTAACTGTCTGATACAGCTTAGCGCTATTTTTTGACAATATATTGGCCAGATATCTGCCAATCTTATTTGGGCTTTTAAGCTGAAAACTTTCTTTTATAAACTCATCGAATTTCTTTATCTTTTCATATGGATCTTCGCTATTCAGGATTTCCTGATTCAAAATCTCAGCAATCTCTGAGCCCAGATAAATCAAGTCTTCAACGTCAGCATTAAAGATAGATGTAATACCTACATTATACCCCTTTCCCAATTCTGTAGATATATCAGTTGAATATTCTTCAAGCTGCGTGCCAGAAAAACAATAACCAAAATCGCTATCGATTTCTCGAATCTCACGTCTAATTTTTTCAACTCCATAATTATAGTGTATGGAAATGACGCTTTTTCTCCAAAAACAGTATTTGGATAAACTCATCGCTTCTTTTAATTCTTCTGGAGTCGACACGCAGATTTCCACTATATGATTCATCTTTGATCACTCCCCGCCGCGTTTATGCCTTCCAAAAAGGTATAATTTCAGTCATGTCGCATCTATAGATCCACTCATTAAAACATTTTTTATATTTGTTTGCAATATCAGGATATTTCTTTCCTATTTGCGCCCATAAAATTTCTTCCGGTGTTTCAGGATGCAGCTGTGTCATGATCTGCATATACTGATTCCGATTCTCTTCAAGATAATACGCTGAGCCATTCTGCACATTCAAAGCTTTTATAAAATGTACATTCGCCATCTGTTCCAACATCTGTTCCGTGTTGGTATCATATCCCGTTTTGGCAATAGCACGCAGAAAATCCCAGGATAAATTTTCGAATGTAAATTCGTATTTCATAAAGTAGGTACATAAGAGCTGACGTCCATTTTCAGTCTCACCCAAATCGCGTACCACCCGCTGGAATAAAGGACTCGACATATAATTTAGCTCTCTGGCAGCCGCTTCTACTGGAAGTTCCAAGAGCCATTCGCTGCTTTTTTCGCTTTCAGGGTACTGTTCAAGTGCGTTTTTTTTATTCTTCAAAAAGTCCACTTTAAACAGACCGTTATCAAGATTCAGAAGGCAGTAAAAGGCGTCTCCCTGGCACATGACAGCAGCATTATTGCCGAGATAACGCATCGCATAAACCATCAAACGGCAACAACCTTCATTATTTCCTATATGAAAGAGTGCCGGATTAATGATAGTTGAATCGTGAAGCAACGGCGACTCATACCTTGGACGCTCTGAGATATGTGTTACGATATAATCGTATACCGCTGCCGCTTGAAAAAAACGGCTTGAACCTCTTCTTGCCTCAAAAGTGATTCTGTCCATTACTTTATCCAGGTCGGCGGTTGTGGTTAACATCTTGTAGGTGAGCTGAATTTCATCCCCCTCTACTGAAAATCCATTTAAGAAATAGAACTCTGGGTGATCATTGCGCAATGCCTCTATCGATGCGGTGACATTTTTGTCAAGCTCAGGGTCGGTAAAATTTATTTTGAATTTATCTTCACGTTCAATAGCAAGTTTGTTGATAGTCTCATAGTAAAATTGGGCTGTGTCTGAAAGACTATCGCGGTAAAATGTCGCTAAGCTTTTTCTCATTGTAGTTTCTCCTTTAGATTTTTTATCCCCGTTGGAACCCCTCATTCTTCATAAGTCCTTTTTCCAACGCATTATCAACTTCCATTAAAAAATCTACATGGTCATTCTCAGTGTATAGCAATGATATTTTCTTTTGATACCCAAATTATATCATGAAAGTGGTTCAATATCATTATTCCTTTTGCACAATATAATCATTCACCGTGGCATCGTTCCACATTTATTGTAAAAACATTCATATCATAATTGGACCATATCTTAATTTCATATTTTCCCGTACCCTGTATCCCATCCGAAACTGTCTTAAGTATATATTCTTGGAGACATTCCTCTGAACAATTTAACTGCGGCAGTTGAACACTTATTACATTTTCTATCCGCCCACTCATAATTAACCTTAAATCATTTTGACATTTTGCATACTTATGATTTCTTTCATAGAAACCATAATGCTTATTACATGAATGGACTTTGAAAAATGACGTTCTATCCGTCAACTCACTATCAGTGACATTAAAGTAATCATATCGTACATCTCCCGTACTTTTTGTCAGATTAGCATCAAACGTAATGTCTATGTTATACCATTCACCGTCCAAACATATTTGATTCCATGCATGTGCAACAGTCTCCTCCTTTGTATTTCCTACTACTATTCCAGCATGAATTCCTAAGTTATCACACAGATACTTGAAGGCCTTTGCCATACCTTCACATACTCCTATTCCATAAAGAAAAACTCCTGGCATCTCATGACTATATGGGGCATCTGCGTCCTTATATGTCGATTTATTTACAAGATAATCATGCAGTATCTTTTCAGCATCAAATACATTCAATCCAATACATTTATTTACTAGAGGCTTTATTTCATTATTCACTTCAGCAATTAAATAATTTACTTCTTCTATCGAAAACCGATACTTAGGCATAATGCGATATCCGCTATGTATCCCTCTTGTCTTAATTCCAATATTATCTACATAAAAAATATCTGGATGATCGTCTATAAGTTTTTCAAATATCTCAGCAATCTTTCCGTATTCACACTCAATAATTGCAAAACTACTTTCAAAGTTTTTGAGCCCATCATACATAGCTCTATAAACAGCACGTTCATTCATGTCCATCATTTCATAGTAAAATTCATGGCAACCGTTATTCATCACCCTAACACCCCGCTCATAATTTCAGAAGTATTATTATCAAGGACATAAAACTCTCTATTTCCCAACGCACTGATATCCTCAGGTTTCACAACCATTTCTCGTTTCGTAGATGTCTGTATCGTATCATTTGCACCAAAATGCAATCCCAAATTGCCAAAATCTGTTCCTCCACCGTGTGTATTGATTACCTCAATATAATCATAGTCTCCCAGTTCTTTTGAAAGCGCTTCAGATGTTCCAATACTATTTGCAAACATGATAGTTTTATGAGTCAAAGCAATCCACGGAGCAAGATTTTTCTCTGCATTTACTAGTGTATTAATATCCGGTGTCGATAATGTCCACCAGAAAGTGGCATATGTCTTTTCTAAAAGCTCCAGCATCTTAGGACAATTCGCCAATGTCATTGCATCTATCATCACCCTAAAGCTTTGACCATCATGAATACATTTTTCCAATTCTGCACGAATAAAACTCATCTGCGTTTTTTCGAACAAGTGCCCACATCAATCAAAAGAACTCCCTGATTCCTAATACACTCAGCGATTGATGTCGAACGGGCTATCTGTGTTTTCCCTGCTAACATTCCACACTGATTGGTTAGTTCTGAAAAGAATCTGTCAATTCTAGCACGTTCACAAGAACCAACTGTTATGTCATTTCGTAAAGTCGAAGCATCTAAAGAATTAATGCTCCCTTTTGCTTCTAATCCAGACACAATCATCTGTGCCTGCGAAAAAGGGAATGCAGAAATCATCCTTATATACGGTTTAATTCCTTTTCTCCTGGCAATACTTGAAATAGCTTTTATGTAAAACGCACCATCCGCTTTAATTTCATCCTCTTCTTTCGATGCTTCTATTATAAAATTAGCTATTTCCTGATCGCTAAGTCTCATCAACGGCTCATAGAAAGGCTCCATTTCACTGACTGATCTGCAATAACATTTTCCCTGAAATGCGTGCTTAATATCGTATGCAAGGCAATAATTATTCTCATGTATGACAATAACCGGAATGCCATTTGATAATGATTGTTTACAATTCTGCAACAGAAGACTATTTCTGACTTTTTCACTACCACCTGTAATACATATATTTGCAATCATTTCCTTTTCAGCGATGAGACTATCTGCATCAACATGTCCAAGATCAACAATGCCTTTACTATCCGCATTCACTTTTTTTATTTTGTTTAGGGTCTTTTTTCTATTGTGATTACTAATCAAAGATGATGTTGCCGTAACTAAAAAGTGCATACCTCTGTTCATTTAATCACCTGTACCTTTCAAATTTGAATTTAATCGGCTTTTCAAACGGTAATCCTACAATAGCTTCACCCAAACCAAGATTTGCCATATCCCAATCTTCTACCGTAAATCCATCTCGCACATTTTCTTGAAGATTATTAGATGCTCCCATATGCTGAATTGCTGAATAATTTGAACCATGAATACCCTTGATATAATCTCTCGTAGCTTGATTGTTCGTATGAAAACAAATGGTCGTCTGAAATCCTGATGCAATATTTTTACCACCGATTTCGCCATATACCTCATATAATTGTTCCATACTCTGTATTCCCGCAACAATTTTTACTCCCACCGAGCGGCCAAAATTTATTCCATCCTCCAGATGTAACAAGTGTGGTAAAAGTTTCAACTCGTCGCAAATAACATATACCCTTCCCCCATTTGTATTGCATAAACTTTGCTTTAAAAACATGTCAAAAAGGATCTTGTACATCGGTATAAAAGTACTTCCGCAAGAAAGATCATATTCAATAAATAGGGTTCTTCCACCTTTTTCTTTTACAAATTTTCTTACCGAGAACCTCCCATCAAGCCCAAACGCTTTGCGAAAAATTTTTCCGGTTGTTTCCTCCAGTTCCGCTAAAACTCCTAATGCTTGTTCGGACGATCCATCTCCTATATACTTCAACACTCCACTAAGTTCTGGGAAATTTTTCAAAAAATCACAGAGCATTTTTGCATTCACCTTAGACAGATATTTCTTTAAAGCATCATTATTCATATATTTGACTCGATGCTCTTTATTTTCTATTCCTATAAATGTAATTCCTTTTAAAATTGCCGCAAATAAATCTTTTGCGGCCTTAGGAAAAAAGGGAGACTGACTTTTTTCTATACTTTCTGCAAATATCAGGTTTGCAATCTCATCTGCATTTATCTCTATTGCCTCTTTATCCCAACCATCCGTGACCAGTTCCATAAAAATATTCCATGCGATTCCCGACTTCAATCTTTCTTCCATCGCATTAGTAATAACAATATCATTTTCTCCATGTAACTCTACAAAATCATTTTTTGTGTCAAATACAATCATTACATCACGAGAAGTGAGCTGAGATTTAATCTGTTTTGTCATCTCAACAATAACATTGGTCTTACCGGCACCAGTTCCTCCAATATTCAAAATATGCTTGGACAGATCATCATCAGAAAAACTGATACATCCTTTTTTATTGTTTTGGATTCCAGTAAGCCTTACAATTGGATTCCTTCTTACCGGAATCCCCCCGTCATCAAGCGAATTACCTAATACAACATCTTTTGCAATCAACATGAGTAACACCTACATTCTTTGACCTACATATTCGTTATTTCCATAACTTTGATAATCTGCAGCCTGACTATTAGTAGGCTCCATCTGATCAGCAAATATATTTGATGCCTCTCCCATATCCATGATCTTATTCTCAGAATTTTTCATATTTTCCTTTTCGAAAATCAATGCCGCATACCTATTTTCCGCAAATTCTCTCGCATCACGTTCAACAGGTTGATTGTAATATGCCCTTGGATTCCGTCTATAAGATATATAATTTCCTTCTTCCAAATTATGTTTCCACTCATCTGCAATTTTTTTATCTTGGTAATTTATTTTTCCTGCAGCTACCTGGTGCTGTAATGCATGACGCCCTTCATGCAAACAAGCCTGTGTCAACCTGCTTGGATCTTTTCCGTAAAGTGAATACTCATCAAATTGAGAAACATTAATATCAATTTCTCTAGTTACAGGATTATAGACACCTAAAATCACACCCTCATCACCTGTATATAAAAACTTACCATTTACCTTACAACTTTCTCTATTACTTTCCATCGCCATGTAGTTCTCGAGACTCTGAAAATAATCAATTTTTTCTTCTTCTGTAAGATTGCACCAGGTATCAGTATTTAAAGCATTAAGGATATCCCTATATGTCATAAATATTTCCCCCTTATCTCATATACCGAAGTGCTTCTTCAGCCTCTTTAGGTGAATCTCGATACCAATCTATAAATACAAGTGCCGCCGGATATTCAAAAGAATGTCTCTTCATCAGTCCGCTAATTGTAAATCTTCCTTCATGAATATCAACCATTTCATCTGTATACATCCATTTTCTTACTGCATCTCGTAAGTCTTTAGATGAAAAATTGCAAATATCCTTTGCCGTTTCTCTTGCCTCCGCTGCTGTATAATTACATCTTACAATAAGTACGTGTTTGGTTTTTTCTTCCATACATATCTCCTTAACAAGACCCTAGTCCAGCCAGAAATGCTAGCAATACTGCAATTATCAAAATAGCTTTCACTATATATATAGCCAATATTACAGCACATACCGCAATCATGAATCCTCCCCCAAATCCAATAGCAAATCCAATTCCGGTAAGCTGTGACAAAATATAGTCGTACCATTTAAAATTATATGGGTAACTATTAGCGCCAGACCACTTCAGTCCATATAGTACCACTCCAACAATTGCAGAAACTGAGCTTCCAACAGCTCCTAGACACATCCCCCACTCTTCACCTATCATTGAATAATAAAGCGGCGCATACATGTACATTCCCAATAAAATATGCGCAATTACTGCAATGGTAATAGTAATAGTCCAATACCCCCCTGCATTTCTATGCTGAATATTAGCTATATACATATTCGATGATTTCCAGAAGGAACTTTGATTACCTGAACTACTCACAACTTGGGGAGCAATGACACTATTTGTATTTACAGTATTATTTCCACGGTTGACATTCATCTGCGGACGAACAAAGCCCCCCATAGTAGCAATTAGATTCTTCTTCCCTCGATCTGCCGCCAGACAATAAGGGCATGCATTCAGCTGATTCCAATAAAAATGTCTAGGTTCCATCTGACATTTTGTAATTTCATTCTGGTATCTTATCAATATCTGTTTCCATTCTGTTGCAGTTGGCCTCGCACTAGGATTTGTGTGACCATCAACAAATGCTCGTTTAAACATCTGACGCAAATAAACTGGTAAACAAGTAATCTCTGGAGCCCAGTCTGGTGTGGTATAATTAGTCACTTGAGTAAAAAATGGGGTCTCTCCTTTTTCAACTCTTTTATCAATCGACGGGACCGGTGTTGATCCAATATTCTTAGAATGCTTCTTACATGTAAACGGATGGCAACCATTCATAAGCATTCTAAAGCAATGAATAGCTAGTGAAAAATTATCTGTTTCTTTTGTAAAAGTCGTACCACCTTTTGCGAAATATTCCGAATATGTAGTTCCTTTACACTTTTTCATAAGTTCAGGCGCCACATAGCCTGGTGCACATACTACACAAGGATACACCGTCTTCCCCGCATTAAAATGACAGGAATCACTATCCACAATTTTTACATTACAATTACTATCAATCTTAATGTTATTAGGATTAAAATCTCCAAGTATTTGTCCACATGAGTGTAACTTTTCTACAACCGTACATAAACTAATGAGTGTTTTAATTTTTTCATTCGTATCCATTCCCGCATTCGTTTTCTGGCTAAGGGAATAAATATCATCAAGTTCATATTTTGCAGTTACTCTTGACATTCCAAAACCAATAAACTCTTTAGCTTTGTTAAACAACGGAGCAAGCGGCCATGCTATGTCATCTAAGATTTTTACACTTCTAAAAGCTGATGTTTCACTCAGACTAGACATCTCTCGAATTTTACTCTCACGCTCTTTTGCATCGCTTTTAGACAGATATATTTTTGCTACAACATTTTTATAGCCAAGTATATTATATACTGCTCCTTCCCCCCCAGACTTGATAGCCGGTTCTTGAAGAGTAAGCATTTTTCCCAAAAGAGTGTACACTTCCATTTTTCTCCTCCTATACCCGAATACCACAAATGAAGTGAAAAGCCGCAACATAAATTCCCATCTTAACTGCTTTTCCGATAAAACCCGCCATCAAAAACTTTAATGGATTCATTCGAATACTGCCTGCCACAATTCAAAAATAGGAAACGGCACGACTGCAAATAGCACTACCAACCAGAAAGAATGTGTTCTAAAATTTGCACGTCTTGTTATTTTTCTAACAATAGTTTCCCCTTCTACTCCCACCATGTATCCAGTAAGTTCACCAAGAGATGCGCCTATCGCACCAACTATAATCACACTTAAAGGATTCAGGACATATGAATATTCAAGAACAACCAACAAGCTTGATGATGGTAAAAGAACAGTAGAATTCATTACAAAGCATGTAAGTAATAACCCTAGTAACGTTAACGGCATCCATTTCTTCATAACCCCTGTCAACTTCCATGCCATCAAACTGACAATTACAAAGAGTATAAGGGCTATCATATCACCCAAGACAGAGCCCTTTTTCTCTATAGCCTTATATCTATATGTATTGTCTTGGGCATCTTTTTTTTTGTGTCTTCTACCCAGACTTTAGTTCTAGGTACAAGTAAATCATCAACCTTATCTACCAGCGTCTGAATAGCTTTTCCCGCAGCAGATAAATCAACCGGAATTCTCAGTACATTCTCATTCTGCTCAGCAACTGTCACATTCTCTGATTCAATATCAACATTTAAAGCATCTTGATTCCAAAGACGCTTTTTTCTCTCTTCGGCAAGCAAATCCCAATTAGGTATTGCGTAATATGAGTCTTCTCTCCGCACTGTTTTTGCTTCTGAATTAATAATCACGACAATAGTCTTATCATCATCCAATCGTTCTTTAGGAAATTTTCGCATATAAGAACATGCTTCTCTTTCCAACTTTCTCACTTCCTGATCGCTCATACCATAGTGATTCATAAACATTTCTACAAAACCGACATTTATCTGCTGCTGTTCCAGCCTAAGAATTGGAGGACACGCCTGTTCCCACACTCCATCTGTCATAAGCATCACAGATACAACATTTCCATTTACTCTTCCAAACTCCCAGTATTCTTCTCCGAAACAAAGTGGATAAACATTTCCATCCTCATCACGCTGTTGTTCAGTAATTTTATAATATCTACCATCATTACTTCCGACAATCAAGCCACTATCTCCAGCCTGTCCATAGTAAAGATTCTTACCGTCGTAAATGGCAGTACACAATGTACAATCGTACTGGTCTGGCTCGTTCCCATCTTTTATTGCCTTCTTCTCTACCTGAGTATATGCTTTAGAGTAAGCTCGTTTTAACAACGCAACTATTTCACCGTCTGTCATCCCTATCTTGTAATGCTGTATACAATAGCCAACAACAAAATTTGAAGCTATTTTGGCGCCTATATCAGAGTGAGCTTCGCTTCCTAATCCGTCAGCAACCGCTGCAATAATTGCCCCATCAGCGCTTTCTCTTATACAGTATGCATCCTGGCACGGAATTCCCTTTTTTATATGATAAGGGCCCGGTAAATTCACCTTATATTTCGAATATACAGCCACATTAACACCTCCGCAGGAGAAAGGGGCATTTCGATAGCCCCTTCTCAAATCAGCTAAGAAAGCCAATCATCGATATTTACAACTCTAACTCCGCAATCCTTCTGATTAAGCGGATTTTCTTCGTCTTTGATTACAGGTTTAGCTCCCGGTGCCGAAGTTGATACAGCTTTAATGCTCACTTCCATCACCTTAAAAAAATCCGTAAAGTCATATCCATTTTCATCGGTAAGTTCAAATACTCTTTTTCCTTCAGTAATCATTCCGGCTGTGGTCTTATCATAACCATTTACACCTAAAAACCATGGCAGCATCTTCTTTGAATTCGTTCTATCTCTGATCTCCTCTGCAATCTGATCAATATTATCTCCCATACCATCTGTAAGAATAATCAGATAAGGCATTCTTACCTCAATGCCATTGTTTTCATACAAATGACCACGTTCTCTTAATTTATCAACCGCTTTTCTAAGAGCCGCAGACATATTCGTTCCACCTCCTGCTGAAAGTTCAACTTTCCTCATTTCTGTGATAGGACACCAGTCCTGTAAAACTGTTACAGATTCATTAAAGCTCATTACGCAAATGTCTACTCTGTCAGCCGCTTTAGGATCCTTACAAATATCAGCAGCAAATCTGTTTACTGACTTTTCAACATTACTAATGGCCTGTCCAAACATAGATCCGGAATTGTCAATCAATATTACAACAGGCATGTGCGGTTCACATACATTCCTTGGTGGTAAAGGTCCATCGTTAAAATTAAAATTCATTTTCATTATTATTCCTCCCTTATTTTTTCCAAAATAAACTTAGCTGTATTCCAGCTATCTTATCCCATTCACATTTTTCACTCAGTTCTTCTATTTTTAGTGAAAATGTTGTCCTGCGCGTAATCCAAAATACCCCCGTATGTGTACTCTGTGTATTGTAAATAATTTTCCCATGTGGATCTAACACATTTAAACAGATTTCCGGTTCATAATTATTTGCAACTGATAGATCATGACGTGCTACTAATTCTCCGTATACTATAATATGATCCTTCTCAGGTTCAATGCGATTACTTACATTTTGAATCTGTATCCCACTATAAACTCCAAGGGCATCTTCAATAATTACCTTCACTTATTCACCTCTCTTCAAGATTACTTCTTTCTTTTTACATTTATATAATAGTCCTAATATCATTTCTATTCTATACAGCTTTAAATTCTCATTAATTCTATATTGACTGTATTAGGATTATGTGATATAATATAACATTAATTTAATTTCAATCTTAAAATCAAGTTGGAGGTACGATATGGAAAATTCCTTACTCACTCTTACCAATTTAAGGGAACTTTTTGGGGGTGAAAAAACGAATTCTGAGCATCTATTGCTCAACCGCCTTGATACCCCAAATATCCACATTCCTTCTTCACATTACAATACCTCTGAACATATTCCATTTCCTGTAATTACGCCGAGGACAAAACAGTCTGTTTTTTTTGCATGTATTTTCGGAGATTATTTTCAGGAATTTTTGCCCGATCAATATTCCACACAAGAAGCGGCCATTTGGAGTAACCTTTTTAACGGAAAAAGAGCTTTGACACTCTCCAGAAGAAAAGGTATGCTTCAGACAATTCTTGCTTCGAATTTATCTGATAACAGAAATATCATAATTGATGATATACAGACCGCAATATTGTCTTCCTTAGAATGTTGGCGGCTTAATGACTCTTCTATAGAGATTTTATATACTTATATAAGCAAAATACCCGAAGCTGAAATGAAGGAAAATAGTTCTCTTGCTACCTTTGATAATACTACTCTTTCTGATTTACTGACATTTGTACATGCCCATTTAGATATATGTTCTAACGCAGTAAATCCGCAGGATAGATTCTATCATATGGCTACTGCACTTACTTATTTGGCGCTTGGTGCTCTTCTTCGAAACAATATTGAATATCTCAGAAAATATTATACGGAATCAAAAGAACAGTACGATTCGGACACTATATCCGGTTCTACTGTCACTTTGTATGCCGCTTTATTATCTCATTTACAAGATACCCAAAACAGTTTTTACGCTTCTAATCTTGTAGACACCTTTGAAGCATCATTATGTCCAACCGGCCATATTGCAAATTCCGCTAAATCTCCAACTAATATTTCACTCAAAAATTTCCTGCGTCAATATTGGCAGGCTGAGCATCGCTGTCATCTCTATATCCAAGGAATCGGAGGTATTGGAAAAACTACATCTCTACTCCACCTTTCTTTGGATAAAAATGTAAATATAGACAATATTCCTGTGGTTTTCATCCCCCTTAAAACTCTGGATGGATATATATCTTCCACACAGGTACATCGGGACATTAATTGGTTTTTATTTACATATTTTCCCGATGAAGCTCCTTCTATTATTAAGCTGGCGGGCTCCCGTTGGATTCATCGACCAAATATTATTTTTATACTAGACGGTTTAAATGAACTCTCCACCGAATCCTTTACCGCTATTACAAAAGACATTAAAGATTGGTCCGAAAAACGCGGAATACAACTTATTATATCTTCGCGTTCTCCTCATTATTTTAATAACTCTTTCATTGTTTTCGAAACTCATTTACTCTCCGACAAAATGATTACCGATTTTTTGTCACAAAAAAACTGTCCTATATCTGCGCTTAATTTTTCCCTCTTGAATACACCATTTTTAATTCAACTGTATTTATTTACAGAAAACATAAAAAAGAAATGGCAAATACCAGGCATCACTTCAGCTTATTGGAAAAATCAGATCACCCATGAAACTGATTTAATTTTAAACTACCTCCAGGCTGAATTAACGCACTGTTGGAATACAGATACAGAAGATATCAATAAAACTGAATTCGCATATGCAATACTTATCACTGCTCCATATCTATTTTGGAATATGGTACAGCAAAATAAATTTGAGCTTACAGACAATGAATTATGGGATTTAATCTCTAACTCCAATAAGCAGATCCCTCATAATTTGCATAATGCCGTCGAAGAATTCAAAAAAATAGAGCGAAAAATCGGAAAATTCATTTCTTTTGACGATAATCATATTATGATGCAATATAATATCTTTTCAAAACAAGATATTTTATTTCGCATGCATATTGATACTGCTGATAATCGTCATGAAATCTACTATGCCCCCATACACCAAAATTTTCGCGACGCATTAGCTGGTTTACATATTTTCAATCTTATTACGTACTTTCTTTTTACAGAGGAATGCACCCATGCCCCACTTTCCTCTGATATTATTTCAACAAATAATTATGATGTATTGAGATATTTATCTGAATATCTTTCTCCTGTACAACTTGCAAACCTCTGGGAATTAAACCGTAACTCAATTCCTACCATGGTCCATCAAAGCAAATGGCTTTTAAATTTAATTGGCATACAATCGAAAAATGACTTTTCCAACATAAGTTTTTCCGAAATGGATCTGACTAATATAAATCTGGCTAATTGCTGCAAAAACGATTCCATTCATTTAACCTTGCCTCAAAAACAAGCTGATTTTTTCAAACATACATACGTTTCAGCAAGTACATTCTCTCCTGAGGGGCATAGTGCAATGGTCAACAATGCTGCTGTTTATAATAATGGACACCGTTGTATTTCCGCCTCTTCCGATCATACTTTAAAAGTTTGGGATTTAGATTCTTATGAATGTCTCGGGATATTAACAGGTCACGGATGTGCTTTACGAGCATTATCAGTCTATCCGTACGGCACTGGTTTTCGCTGTATTTCCGGCTCCTATGACGGCTTAATCTGCATTTGGGATTTAACTGAATTGTCTATCGGTGGTCTTCTAACAACTAGACCTTTGTTCACTATGCAATCCCATACTTCTGACATAAATGACCTTGCCGTATATGATAATGGCCATCGCTGTATCTCAGCCTCATCAGACTCAACCTTAATCATTTGGAATCTGGATACTGGAAACCCAATGTTTCCACCTCTAATCGGTCATACTGGTACCGTCAATGTTGTTAAAGTTTTTGCCCACGAAACAAAATGCATATCCGGAGATAGTAACGATTCTCTTTATATATGGGATTTAAATAGCGGGTGTCCTTTATATGGTCCTTTACATATAAGAAAAAATATATCTAATAATATTTCTGATGAAAGTCACAGCTTTATTGCATCTTCCACCGATAATGCCTTGAGCATCTGGAAAGTTCATACCATTGGAATTAACGCTATTGATATTTGCGAAAATAGCAGTCAAACAACGTGCGTTGCCGCTTCTTCCAACAGTCGCCTTTCTGTATGGAATCTAACAGGTGAAAAACCTATAGGCTTTGAATTGTCTAAACATACAAAAGGAATCAATACTGTAAAAATTTTTGATAATGGAAAAAAATGTGTTTCTGGTTCCGATGACAACACACTCATAGTTTGGGATCTCATGCAAAAAAAGGTACTTGGTACTCCACTTCAGGGACATAATGATTGGATTATTCGTTTAGACGTTTATAAATTTAACAATGTGTATTATTGTGTTTCTGCCTCCTTTGATAATACAATCAAACTTTGGAATTTAGACTCTCTCTCTCTTGTAGATACGTTAACTGGGCACTCTGATTGGGTTCAAGCCATAAGCGTCTACCCATTTAACACTTCATTTCGCTGCGTCTCTGTTTCGGCCGATTGTTCCATCCGCCTCTGGGATCTTATCAGCGGAGATCTTTTGCATACCATAACTGGCTACTCGAAAATGATTCGTGCAATTGATTCTTTTGAAAAAAACAACAAATTTTATTGTGTTATCGCTTCTTCTGATGGGATTCTCAGGCTTTGGGATTTGGAATCTTACAGATGTATAGGTATCTTAGAAGGCCATACAGCCTGGGTAAACGCTGTCAAGGTCTACGCTAATGGTACTCGTTGTATATCGGCTGCCTCTGACCATACTTTACGTGTTTGGGATTTAGAAAATCATGAATGTGTTTATGTTCTCAAAGGACATACTGATTGGGTTATTGACATAGACGTGTTTAAAAAAGGAGAAGATTTTTTTGCTATATCTGCTTCCTATGATTGCACACTCAAGATTTGGAATCTCTCTCATGGCAGTTGTGTTGGTTCTTCTCTTGTGGGCCATAATGCTGGTGTGAAAACCGTAATGGTTTATGATCATGGCAGCAAAGCTATTTCTGGATCTTATGATCATACATTACAAATATGGGATCTAAATTCCAGAAAAGCTATTGGTTCTCCCCTTATCGGTCATACCGAATGGGTTCGCGATTTAGATGTATACTTCTCAGACAAAAAGGCTTTATGCTTATCGGCAGCATCCGATGGAACCTTTATTTTATGGGATCTTTCAACCGGTTCTTTGATCCACAGTTCTTCCAGGGACTATCACTCAACAATTACTGCTATTCATTTTCTTGATGGCAACAAACGATGTGTAACCGCTTCTTCTGACGGTATGATAGAAATATGGGATCTCAATTCATTCAAGTTATCTGCACCACCTATTTTTATAGAGCCGCGTTCAAGGATTAATGCATTATGTATATACGGTTCTAATCGCTGTATAAGTGTATCCGATGACGGAATGATGCATATTTTCGACCTGAATACCTACTCACTTATTAGATCAATTGATGTTATGCATGGGATAAGTATTGTAGGAATCGACTTGAGTAAGGCGACTTTTGAGGATGATTTGACCAAGAAATATTGGGATGAAAATGGGGGGATTATATAAAATCGGTGTATGTTTTATCGGTTCTTTCCGGGCTTAGTTGACTTTATTGCAACGAATTAATATAATATAACCATCGGAGGATGGTTATGGATTTTATTGTCAAAGATCTGGATAACAATTATAGATTAGATGCATTTCGTAATAAAGCAGATAAAATTATTTTTGAAATATCAAGTGAAATATCAACTGCTAATTGTCCTTATTGTGGAAAAGAATCTAAAAGAATTCATTCTAGATATCAAAGAGAGGTACAGGATCTTCCCATACAAGGAAAGAAGGTTGTTTTACTTGTTTCAACAAGAAAGTTCTTTTGTGATAATGATACGTGTTGCAAACGGACATTTTCTGAACGACATACATTTGTTGATGCAAATGGAAAGAGAAGCAACGGTGTACAAGGGGTACAAACAAGATTAAAAAGAAAAGATAGATTTGAAAGTAAGTAGAGTGGGATAATCCAGAAGTTAGAGCTTAGATTTTCCACTCTACTTGAACGTGGTCGCTAGTTGCGCTGATTGAAATAATCAGGCCGTCAACGGCTTTCCTTTTGTCGTCAAATTCAATGCTGTCCCAATGGTCGAGGTAATAAGAGAGTTCCTGCTCCTTTTGGGGTGACATTGTTTCAATGGACATTTCCGCAATCTCCTTTGAAATGGTCTGGCGGCGAGTGTCCAGTTCTTCAATTTTTTTGTTAGCATAGGCAAGAAGTGTTGCGTTGGCTCCGGTTAGCGTATCAAGTAGTTTTTCAATCTCGGCTTCAACTTGCGCCAGTTCAATTTGATGGGCGGTCAGTTTGGGATTGACTTTTTCCTCCCGGCTATGGCGGACTTGAAAATTTTTAAATCTCGCCCGCATAGCACTGAAAATAAATTCCTCAAATTCAGATTTACGGATTTTACCACAGCCCGGGCAGCCTTTATTTTCAGTCCGTTTACTACAGCGAAAATAGCCTTCGCTGTTCGGAACGTGTGTTGCCTTTAAGGCATATCCGCAACACCCGCATTTAACTTTTCCGGCAAGCCATGTATTTTTCGGCTTACGTCCTTGTTGAAAACTCTTATTTGTCATTAGCTTCTTCCTGCATTTCAGCCATACATCAGACGGTATGAGCGCTTCATGTGGAGCGATTACAAGTATCTGGTCTTTCAGGCTCCTGTCTTTATCCTCCTTCACGTCCCGGCCCTGATAGAGATAACAGCCATTGGTTCCGGCAAAATCGGAAGCGTCATTGACAATAGCCGCCCCCTGGCTTTTAAAAAATTCGTAGAGTTCTAAATCTGCTTGTGCGTAAACAGGATTTCTTAAAAGCTGTGAAATAAAGGTACGGAATAGCGATTTACCGTAAACTTTGATGTTCTGTTCCTCAAAGTACCGTGTAATGTCACCAAAAGACGTTTCCGGCTCGGAATACATTTCAAACATGAGCTTTACATATTGGGAAGTTTCGGGGTCTGCCACCATCTTTTTTGTGCGGATACCTTCAACCACTGTCGGCTCCAACTGATAACCATAGGGGGCCTGTCCGCTCATGTGAAAACCTTTCAGGCACCGGGAGTAGTAAGCGTCCGTGACGCGTTTCTGGATTGTCTCACGTTCAAGCTGTGCGAATACGATACAAATATTCAGCATGGCCCGCCCCATTGGGGTTGAGGTGTCGAACTTTTCTGTGGACGAAACAAACTCCACGTCATATTCCTGGAACAGCTCCATCATGTTTGCAAAGTCCAGAATGGAACGGCTGATTCTGTCCAGCTTATAAACGATTACCCGCCGCACCCGGCCCTTTCGGATTTCTCCTAACAGCTTTTGAAACTCCGGCCTGTCCGTATTCTTCCCGGAATAGCCTTTATCCTTGAATACTTTACAGCTTCCGCCTTTCAGCTCATACTTACAAAAATCAATCTGGCTTTCAATGCTGATACTGTCCTTACGGTCTACCGACTGTCTCGCGTATATACAATCTTCTCTGATAATGTCCATATTGGGCTCCTTCCGTATGGAATGGAGCTACCAACCTTACAATTATATTATACCATAGGCAGCCCCGGACAACAATGTTGCGGTTGATTAGTAAAATCTGTCCGTGTATTTACTGAACACATCATATAAGTGATTTTCGATTTCTCTTTTTCGCTTGTTCTTTTCATCCGGGGATAGTACCGGAATTAGATTTTCCAATACGATAAGTTTCCCTTGAAAATATACGGATTGTTTTTCGCTTTGGTATGTAACAGATTGAACCATCGAAAACCTCCACTTTTCAGTACGGATGAACAGCGGCCAGCTTCCCTCTTGTCTGCTGGGGAAACCTAAAAAAGCGGCTCCCTGGAAGGAACTGCCCTTTGAGCTTTCCCCAGCCTCGGGCCACGTTGGCCCGAAGCTAATAATCGCCGTTATAATATTTCTGTTCAGCCTCGTTGAGTGTGTATAAGTCAAACACTCCATAAAGCTGATTTACTACACGGCTAATATCTTTATGGGTGAATCCACAGTCCTGCATGGCCATAATCACATAGCCCCGGCAGGCGTCATTACTCCATATATTCAGCGTTAATTCTGGACTAGATATATTTTCCTTCATAAAATTCTCCTGTTCATAGAAAAATATGGGGCCCAGCCAGAACGGTTGCCCTATCATCAGACAGTAATAGAGGAAGGGCCCCACAGGTTAGAAAGTTTTTTCAGATAGACCGGACGGACAGTTGGCTTTTTGTCCCATAGCATTTCAGCTCTCCCCATTCTGATGGCAAGGCGATCTCATTACCTGCGACGGCTCACGGTTCGCAACACCGCTGCACGCTCGGATTGTGACTAATCGCAAGTATCCGGGTTTTGTGTTTTGTCCGGCAGACCTGCCACAGTCTGCCTACGGCATGGGCCTGGTCGCTCTCTCTAGTGTAAAAATAGAGGTCATGGCGGGCCTGTCACTGGACACAAGCACCCTTCGTATCCGTCTATCTTTTATTCAGTTTTCAATCTGCGTGAGGCGTGTCCCGCTTCGGGCCAATGTGGCCCGAGGCTTTGACTGCCTCTCATAAGCCATTTCATTTTTGAGGCGAAATCGGTACACCTTATAAAAATTTTTTTAAAATTTTTTCCAAGTTCCGAAGGCCGCGCTCAATGGCGAGCCGCACGACCTTTTCATCCACACCCTCGGCCCGGGCAATGTCTTGTTTCGTCAAGCCGAGAATGAAATGAGCGTAAATGCGCTTTGCCTGTTTGTCGGGCAGTCGTGAGATGGCGGTATAGAGTTCTTGTATCGTCACTTTACGCTCATACAGTTCATAGGGAGAGAACGCAACGAAAAGCGCCTCATGCTCAATTCCATCATTCCGATCCAGGGAGTAATAGGCTTTGTGCCGGTATGTACGCAGACGGTAAGCGGCTTCCTTCCGGTCAAACTCCTTGAACATTTCAACAACATCTTCTGGTACTTCCATAAAGTAGTCTGACGTATAAAAAGGGTAATAGTCCCGTAAATTTATAATAGCCATATTGAACCTCCGCTTTGTTTTGTGATGGATGGACAACAAAACAGAAGCGGCGGGGAGCGTATATGTAGGCTGAAATTTCTGAAATTTTCAAAAAATAACAGTGAAAAATCTATAAAATAGTAAAGATGGCTACTCGTTCTAAAAAAGCCTCGACAGCTTATCTCAAGACTGGCTCTGTTTCGATAGCAAATCCTGAAATAAGGTGTCGAACATAAAAAAAGCTCAAACAAATAACAGCTTGTTTGAGCCTTAAAAAAGTTTAAATTGGAATAAAACTCCTCCCATCTAGGAGGAGGTAAAGCAAAAGGGGCGTTGCTTCATCTATTTTTCCTCAATAATCTAACTCATGTTATTAGCAACCTCCGCGTAAAAATCTCGTAGTTCTTTTATTATCATATAATGGTAAGCGCTCAGTGTCAGTGCGGCTAGTTTGAAACTTTTGAAAGTGCCATAATCATGGGAAAACGAGAGTATTTTAGTCTCAGTCTTCCCACTGGCATTCACAGTAGTAGATCATTTCACTACACTGCCACTTCCCACTATGGGACTATTTTACTCTACTTAAAGAGAGAGGAAGTCCCATGATGAATAAACGTGCACCTCGCCGCTCTGATGAAGAGTGGCATCAGATCATACTCGCTGCCAGAGCATCCGGCTTAAGCGACTTTGAATACTGTAGAGATAACAGCATCCCTCGCAGTACCTTTTACAGGGCACTGAACCGATTACGGAAGCAAACCTGTGAGCTGCCGAACAGAGCTGAAAGATCCGAGTGCAAGCAGGAAGTTGTTCCGATAAATATATCGGAGCTTCCGATCAGCAGAGAAGATCAGATTCATCCGGTCTCACACATGATCGATGAACCATCGACTGCTTCATTTGAAGCGACGATGCGCATCACACTTGGAGGCGGCACGCTGGAGCTAACCAATCAGGCAGATACTGCATTGGTTGCCAGTATCCTGAGCATGCTGCACTGCCGATGTTAGGCGACATCTCCAGTGCAAACCACATCTACCTGGTGACGGGCTATACAGACATGCGAAAGAGCATTGATGGTCTGATGGCGATCGTACGCGACACCTATGAGCTGGATCCGTACAGCAACTCTGTCTTTCTCTTCTGCGGAAGACGTGCCGATCGCATCAAGGCTCTCCACTACGAAAGGGATGGGTTCTGCCTACTGTACAAGCGCCTTGAGAAAGGAACGAATGATCACTTCCGGTTTCAGTGGCCACGCCACGCATCCGAAGTTCGTAACCTTACGAAGCGAGAATTCCGCTGGCTGCTCGAAGGCCTCTCCATCGACCAGCCGAATGCCATTCAGCAGAGTCGTGGAAAGTACGACTTCTGAGCCTTGGTGATGTTGCACAAACTTTCAAAAATTGCATAAAGCTATCCTCCGGGAAGGCCCGCGCAGCCTAGGAAATACGTGCTTTCAGCGGTATAATCAGAGCAGTTTTGAAAGGACGTACAACACCATGAGCATTACGGATTTCGGCAATCGAAGCAAAGACGAAATAATCGAATACCTCATCGACGAGCACAACGCTACCGAACGCGAGACAGCTCAGCTCCGTCAGGAGCTTGCTGAAGCCAGGGAGACCATCGAAGAGTTCAAGCGGATGATCTTTGCCTCGAGATCCGAAAAGAAGCATGTCGGTTACGAGAATCCGGAGCAACTGACGCTGATGGACCTTTTCAACGAAGCCGAGCTGGCAGCGGATTCGACCGTCGAAGAGCCTACAGCAGAGACTATCGTCAAGGGCTACATCCGTAAGCAGGAAGGCGAGAAAAAGAAGAAGGCTTCCTATGAAGAGCTTTATGACAAGCTTCCATCGAGAGACCTTCTGTGTCACCTTGATCCGGATGCGAAGATCTGCCCACAATGCGGAAGCATCATGGAACGCGTCGGCTGGGAGAAGGTCCGCACTGAACTGGAGGTTATTCCGGCCCAGATCCGTCTCGTGAACATCTATCAGGAGACGGTTCGCTGCCAGAAATGCTACAAAGAGACCGGATACGCGAGATTTGCCCGCGCCGAGGTCCCATCTCCGCTGATTCCGCACAGTCCGGCATCGCCGACGACCGTTGCGTATGTGATGTATCAGAAGTACATCAACTCCATGCCTCTGTACCGTCAGGAAAAGGAATGGAAGCAGATGGGCGTATCGATTCAGCGCGCAACCCTGGCGAACTGGTGCATCTACTGTGGCAGGAATTACATGAAGCCACTCTATGACGCACTGGCGAAGCACCTTCTCGAGCGGGAGGTCACCTGCGCAGATGAAACGCCGTGCCAGGTGCTCAAGGAAGATGGTCGTACGGCTCAGCAGAAATCCTACATGTGGATCCACTGCTCAGCGAATCTCGATGGTCTGCCTCCGATCATGCTCTATGAATACAATCCTTCACGAGCAGCGGCGGTACCGAAGAACTTCTACCAGTCGTTCAGCGGCAAATACTTCCTGGCAGATGGGTATCAGGGATACAATCATCTGCCGAAGGGCGTCCTCCGATGTGGCTGCCTAGCACATTTCCGGCGTAAGTTCTATGACGCAATACCGTCAGAGGACCGCAAGAGTGGTAAGTCCAAGTCACCTGCCGCAAAGATCGTAAATCTCTGCTCGAAGCTGTTTGAAATCGAGCGAGGCTTCATCGATCTCAGCGCGGAGGAACGCAAAATCAAACGAGAAGCATCCAAGGAGCACGAGATCTGGAATCAGATTTGGGAATCCCTGGATCAAATCTCAGCAAGCAAAACCAGCCTGCTGGGGAAAGCGGTGACGTATGCCCAGAATCAGAAACCGTACATGGAGAACTACTTCCTGGACGGTAACATCCCGATTTCAAACAACTTCACCGAGAGCTGTGGTGCAAGACCGTATGCCGTGGGACGGAAAAACTTTTACTTCCACGATACACCGGCCGGTGCCGAAGCCAGTGCGATCATCTACAGCCTGGCGCTGACAGCGAAACTTAACAACCTGAGTGTCTTCAAGTATCTGCAGGCGGTACTCCTTTACATGCCGGACTACGTTCATGAGCCCGAGGGCATTGAAGAGCTGATGCCATGGTCAGATAAGATGAAGAAACTCTGTGCAATAGACACGAAGGCAACTATCGAAGACAAGGATGGAAACCCAAAGATCTCACGGTAGTCAGTTAGCGTGCTCAGCTAACACTGAGCGCTTACCAGCGAACACTGAGCGCTTACATATAATGTATTTTTTGCAAAATTTGTCGTAGATAGGAGGCAAAAATAAAAAAATAGAGTAGAGGATATGTTAATGGTTAACGTACCTCTACTCTATCTAATTGTTACTAAAAATTTTCTTTTAAAAAGGTTGTTACAAAACAGACTCAATTTACTATATATAGTATATGTCAATTATTAAATCTACCATATACAGAACATTACTTTTCTCTTTGCAACAACCCTTTTAAATTGTATAATTGCTTTCACTTAATCAGCATTATTTTTTATCTGATTGAATAGCCATCCTATAATTCGAGCTATACAGTATAAAACACCAAGTCCAAGGACGGAGCATACAACTAGAAAAAATATAGACATTGCCGACATATTTACATCAACACCTTTTTGAATAGGACTCTACTTATATTATTCTTAATTTAATACGGTAGAAACTTCTCCATTAAAAACTTCCGTTCTTAAAGCGAAAGAAAGTGTTCCTACTCCGCCGACTACATTTGCTCTCATAGAGCCAGTCACTTCGGCCGCTTTGCTTGAGGTAGATGTTGCACGGCCAATGGCTAAACTTTCATCTTCAACCGTTCCGCCAACACAGTAGGTATTTAAATCACGTGCATTAGAAATTTTCCACTGGCTACCACTCTTTGATAAGTCAAATCTGTAATCCATACCTGCGACACCCCAAAATGCATCCGATTTCCACGTTCCTTCAGTAGCAGGATCACGAGTTAAAGGAGGCGTATAGCTAAGTGTCACTGTTACCGGCTGACCGTCCTTCTCGAAATGTAATGTTTCCGAATAGGGCTGGCTTTCGTCAAAATTATTCAGATCGACACTGAATGTTTGTCTCTGTTCTGGAGAATCAGCAGCAAGAGCACTAAATGCGCTACCAACTACCATGAGACTCAGCGCTACCAACAGACCCAATGCCTTTTTCAAACCTTTCTTCATAAATGACCTCCTTGAGACTTTACCATAGTAACAAACTCAGATTTTTTAGCGCCCACCATTATGTAAGGCACTATTCTCTCAAATTCTCCTCCTCTATAGCCCCAATGGTATCCCTCCCTTTACTAATCGGTTATGAGCTTTTTATAACTAACTGTGGTATACCACAGAATCCCTATATATGCAATATAATCTAAAAATGGTAAATAAAACTTAATAAATTGTTAATTATCAACATATATCGTATATTTTTCTGATATAAAAACCGGGTATTCAAGTTTTGTGTTTTGATGTTTGAGTTAAAACGATAAAAAGAAAGAGAACTTGTTGATATAAAAAAAATATCATTCTTTTTGCATAAACATATAAAAACTCGAAAAGCGATTGATAAATCACCGAAAATTTGTGGCGAATTTTCTTAATATAGATATTTTAAGGAGGTATTGCGTAAAACAATAGATGTTGTATAAACTCAATAATCTTTTTTGCAGTATATTGCTAAATAGCTAAATGGCAAGCAATGCCTCTGTGGCCACAAGTGGCACAAAGGCGGCTTGTTGGGGCTC
>ERZ1106964.265-NODE-265-length-66291-cov-82.076288_pt1 | contig 66291 bp, 54 predicted proteins | sample MGYA00403682_ERZ1106964 | MGnify/ENA primary metagenome ERZ1106964 (study PRJEB35170, sample SAMEA104062451) | human gut metagenome | biome: human gut; feature: human-associated habitat; material: faeces | place: Denmark | collected 2013-04-10 ...
ACAGCGCAGCAGCTGTCCAGCAGATGGGCCTGGGCGACAAGATGACCCACATCTCTACCGGCGGCGGCGCTTCTCTGGAGTACCTGGAGGGCAAGGAGCTGCCCGGCATCGCAGTCATCCAGAACGCATAATCACAGCATCATGAACGGTGCGGCGGCTGTTTCGCCGCCGCATCTTTTATTTATAAGGTAAATAAGGTAAGGAGAACGTATCATGGATAAGGCAAAGCGCAAGGCCATTATTGCTGGCAACTGGAAGATGAACAAGACCGCCTCCGAGGCTGCTGTTCTGGTGGACGAGCTCATCCCCGCCGTCAAGGACGCATCCTGCGAGGTCGTCATCTGCACTCCCTATACCGACCTGGTCACTGCTGTGGCAAAGACCAAGGGTACCAACATCCATGTCGGTGCCGAGAACGTCCACTTCGAGAAGTCCGGCGCATTCACCGGCGAGATCAGCGCTGATATGCTGGTGGATCTGGGCGTCGAGTACGTCATCGTCGGCCACTCCGAGCGCCGTCAGTATTTCGCAGAGACCGACCAGACCGTCAACAAGCGCGCTCTGGCCGCTCTGAACGCCGGTCTGAAGGTCATCATCTGCGTGGGCGAGAGCCTGCAGCAGCGTGAGGAGGGCGTCACCGAGGAGCTGGTCCGGATGCAGACCAAGATCGCCCTGCGCGATGTTACCGCTGAGCAGATGGCAAACGTCGTCATCGCCTACGAGCCCATCTGGGCCATCGGCACCGGCAAGACCGCTACTGCCGACCAGGCTGAGGAAGTCTGCGCTCAGATCCGCAAGGTCATCGGCGAGGTCTACGGCGAAGCCGTGGCCGAGGCTACCACCGTCCAGTACGGCGGCAGCATGAACGCCAAGAACTGCGAGGAGCTGCTGAGCAAGAAGGACGTGGACGGCGGCCTCATCGGCGGTGCTTCCCTGAAGGCTCCTGACTTTGCAGTCATCGTCAACGCTGCCACCAAGGGCTAAGCCCTGAGCGGTAAAAATCGTTCTCTCTGCGCCCGGCTGCGCCGCATTTCCGGCAGGGAGCCGGGCGCTGTTTGTTGAATTTTCAAAGGAGATCCTATTTTATGTCCAAGAAACCTGTTCTGCTCTGCATCATGGACGGCTTTGGCTGGACCCCCAACGAGACCTACGGCAACGCCGTGGTTGCAGCCAAGAAGCCTTTCCTTGACTCTCTGATGGCAAAATATCCTATGACCACCATCGACGCTTCCGGCATGGCTGTGGGCCTGCCCGACGGCCAGATGGGCAACTCTGAGGTGGGTCATACCAATATGGGCGCCGGCCGCATCGTCTACCAGCAGCTGACCCTCATCACCAAGTCCATCCGCGACGGTGAGATGCTCAAGAACCCCGTCCTCGTCAAGAACATGAAGGCTGCCATCGACGCCGGCAAGGCGATCCATCTGATGGGTCTGGTGGGTACCGGCGGTGTCCACAGCCACGCTGACCACTGGTTCGGTGTGCTGGAAATGGCAAAGCACATGGGTGCCAAGGAAATCTACCTCCACTGCATCACCGATGGCCGCGACACCGACCCCCACTCCGGCAAGGGCTTCCTTGCCGACCTGCAGGCCAAGCTGGATGAGCTGGGCATCGGCAAGATCGCCAGCGTCTCCGGCCGTTACTACGCCATGGACCGCGACAACAACTGGGACCGTGAGGAGAAGGCTTACGCTGCCTTCGTCTACGGCGAGGGCAACCACGCCGCCAACGCTCAGGAGGCCATCGAGGCATCCTACGCCGACGACAAGACCGACGAGTTCGTTCTGCCCTGCGTCACCTGCGAGGGTGGCCGTGTGCAGGACGGCGACACCGTTATCTTCATGAACTTCCGTCCCGACCGCGCCCGTCAGATGACCCGCATCTTCTGCGACGACGCCTTCACCGGCTTCGAGCGCCGCGGCGGCCGCAAGCAGGTCCACTACGTCTGCATGGCCGAGTATGACGCCACCATGCCCAACTGCGAGGTCGCTTATCCTCCTGTTGAGCTGAAGAACGTCCTGGGCCAGTACCTGTCCGAGAACGGCAAGACCCAGCTGCGCATCGCCGAGACCGAGAAGTACGCTCATGTCACCTTCTTCTTCAATGGCGGTGTTGAGGCTCCCTACGATGGCGAGGATCGCTGTGTCATCCCCAGCCCGAAGGTCGCTACCTACGACCTCAAGCCTGAGATGAGCGCCCCCGAGGTCGCTGACGAGTGCGTCAAGCGCATCGAGAGCGGCAAGTACGACGTGGTCATCCTGAACTTCGCAAACTGCGATATGGTCGGCCACACCGGCGTCTTTGAAGCCGCTGTCAAGGCCGTTGAGGCTGTGGACGCTGCTGTCGAGAAGGTCGTCACCGCTGTGCTGAACGCTGGCGGCTGCGCTTTCCTGACCGCTGACCACGGCAACGCCGAGAAGATGAAGAACCCCGACGGCACTCCGTTCACCGCCCACACCACCAACGTCGTGCCTTTCGTGGCCATCGGCTGCGGCGATGTGAAGCTGCGCGAGGGCGGCTGCCTGGCCGACATCGCACCCACCATGCTGCCCTATATCGGCCTGCCCGTCCCGGCAGAGATGACCGGCAAGAGCATCATCGCCGAGTAAACCTTTTCTGAAACAAAGCAAGCGCCCCGCAGCTCGTAACAGAGCTGCGGGGCGTTTTTTGTGCTGTTTGGCTTTTCAGCGCTCGACCCAGATGGACATCTTCGCACTGGTAGAGATGTCGCCGAGAAGGATGGTGTCCATCTTGATGCTGCAGGTCACGGCCAGCGCTTTGTTGGAATCGCTGCCGGTGAGCACCGAGGCGGGCAGGTTCTTGAGGGTCAGCACGGCGGTGCCGTCGGACAGGTCGCCGCTCAGAGCGCCGTCATAGTTCACCTCGCCGATGGCGATGCCGGTGAGACGGCCAGTCATGTTCATGGAAGAGAGCTGCTTGACCGGAAGCTCGAGAGTGAAGGTGCCGTTGGGCTGGCGGGTGAGGGTGGCTTCGCGGGTGGTGTCCACGGCACTGTCGGCCATCGACTCCTTGTCCCCGGACTCCCGCCAGAACCGGACGCCCACCGTCATCTTGACGGCGGCGGCACTGGCACTGACCGCCAGCATCAGGAGCAGCAGCAGCGAGACGAGGACCGCCCCGGTGCGTCTGCCCATATGCTTCAAAGAAATCGTCATATTCAAGAATCGACCTTTCCAGCCGCAGAGGCGGCTCTGTGCGTTCCAAAACGGAACGCGAAGGAATTTGTCACCGCAAAAATAACATATTCAGAAGAAAAAGTCAATCCGGCTTGTGAGGCTTTCACAAAAATGTTTCACATAAGACATATCTTATGGAAGAAAAACACAGACTTTGCCGAAGACACAAAAAAGCCGCCTCCCGGCGGACGGGAAGCGGCAGAAGTCAGGAAAACTTAGACCTCAAAGTTGGGGTCGTCCTTCAGCACGTGGATGCTGGTCATGAAGGGGCTCTGCTCGGGGTCCTGGAACGGAGCCTCCTTGACGTACTTGTTCAGGGCGACAGCAGTGCGGGTGGGGTCGGCGATGGTGCCGGCGCCGCCGATGCAGCCGCCGGGGCAGCCCATGCCTTCCAGCAGGTAGCCGTTGTACTTGCCGGCCTTGGCCAGCATCAGCAGCTTCTTGCACTCGGCGAGGCCCTGTGCGGACGCGATCTTGACGTCCATATCGGGATGCCACTCCTTGACCTTGTCGGCGACAGCCTTGGCGACGCCGCCGGACTGTGCGAAGCCGCGGCCTGCGCCGGAAGCGTGGACCAGATCGACCTCATCGGGGTCGACTTCGAGGTTAGCCACGTCGATGTCCTTGGCCTCGATGATGCCGGCCAGTTCCTCGAAGGTCAGCACGAAGTCCACATCAGAGCGGACGGTGCGGCGGGAAGCTTCCAGCTTCTTGGCGGCGCAGGGTCCGATGAAGCACATACGGGCCTCGGGGTCGGCCTGCTTCATCATGCGGGCGGTAAAGACCATGGGAGTCATGGTCATGGAGATGTTCTTTGCAAGATCCGGGAAGGCGGTCTTTGCCATCATGCTCCATGCCGGGCAGCAGGAAGTAGCCATGAAGTTCAGCTTGTTGGGGACCTCCTCCAGGAAGTCGTGGGCCTCATCCACGGTACACAGGTCGGCACCGATGGCGACCTCCACGACATCGTAGAAGCCCAGAGCCTTCAGTGCAGCCTTGAGCTTGCCGGTAGAGGCCAGGCCCGGGAACTGGTTGATGAAGGCGGGAGCGACGAGGGCGTAGATGCGGTCACCGCGGTTGAAGCCCTGAATGAGCTGGTAGATCTGGCCCTTGTCGGCGATGGCACCGAAGGGGCAGTTGACCAGACACTGGCCGCAGGACACGCACTTGCTGTAGTCGATCTCGGCGCGGCCCAGCTCATCGGAGTGGATGGCACCCATGCCGCAGGCAGCGGCGCAGGGACGCTCGGTCTTGACGATGGCGTTGTAGGGGCAGACGCCGACGCAGCGGCCGCACTTGATGCACTTTTCCTGGTCGATGGTGGAACGGCCGCTCTCCCAGGTGATAGCCTTCTTGGGGCAGACTTCCATACAGGGGTGTGCGAGGCAGCCCTGGCACAGGTCGGAGACCTTGACCAGCTTCTCGGGGCAGCGGTTGCAGGCAAACTTGATGACGTTCACCAGCGGGGGGTCATAATACTTATCGGCGATGGAAGCGTCCTCCAGACCGGAGACGACGCTGTTGTGCTCGTCCATGCGGCGGGTGGGCAGGCCCATGGCCAGACGAACGCGCTCCTCGACGATGGCGCGCTCAAGGAAGATGTCCTTGCGGAGCTTGCCTTCCTCACCGGGGATGATGGTGTAAGGGATCTTGCGCATCAGGTGGTTGGCCTGCTCGCCCTTGACGTTGGCGTAGGCCATCCGTGCTACCTCGGTAAAGACCTGGCGGCGGATCTGGATGACCGTCGTATTGATTCCTCTGAAACTCATTCCAATCTCTCCTTGTTTTGAAACAACAGAACAAAAAACCGCTCCGACGCGGCTTTTCTCCGGGGCATTTGGTACTGGGCTGCTGCAAACAGCCGGATGCCCCGAATAATCCACTTTTATTGTAGCATAAACCCTTCGGGAAGAAAAGGGAAAAGCCTAAAATTTGTTATGAAATTCACAACTGGTATATCTTGCACAAATGAGAACAAATGGATTTGTACAAAACGGCAAAGAAACGGCTAAGATTTACACCATCTCGGCCCGGACGCGCTCACCGTCGTAGCTGCCCAGCCGGACATGGACGATCTCGCCGCTCTTATGGCCCGGGGCCGAGACCACGACGGGAACATACAGCCGGGTGTAGCCGGTGAAGAGGGTGCCGGAGAGGGGAGTCTCCAGCAGAACGTCGTCTTCGCTGCCCTCGCAGCCGGCCAGAACCTCGCGGCGGATGTCCTCGGCGATGGCGTTCATCTCCCGGCTGCGGGCCTGTTTTTCACGCTCATGGACCTGGTCGGGGAAGTCGTAGGCAGGGGTGCCGCTGCGGCGGGAGTAGGGGAAGACGTGGACTTTCAGGAAGCCGATCTCCTTCAGGAACGCGCAGCTCTCCCGGAAATCTTCCTCCGTCTCGCCGGGGAAGCCGCAGATGCAGTCGGTGGTGAAGCTGACCGGGCGGTCGCCGTAGGCGGCGCGGAGCTGGCGGACCACCTCGGCGTACTGCTCGGCGGTATAGACGCGGCGCATCCGGCGCAGGGTGGCGCTGCAGCCGCTCTGCAGGCTCAGGTGGTACTGGGGGCAGAGCTTGTCCACTGCCGCCAGCCGGGTGATGTATTCGGGAGTCAGCATATCGGGGTCAAGGCTGCCCAGCCGGATGCGCTCGATGCCTTCCACCCGGGCGCACTTCTCCACCAGCTCCACAAGGTTGGTGCCGGTGTCGAGGCCGTAGCTGGGCAGGGAGATGGCGCTGAGCACCACTTCCCGGTAGCCGGAAGCGGCCAGCTGGCGCAGCTCGGCGAGGATGCTCTCTTCCGAGCGGCTGCGCACCGGGCCGCGGGCGCGGGGGATGACACAGTAGGCGCACTGACGGTTGCAGCCGTCCTCTACTTTAATAAAGGCGCGGGTGTGGGTCTCGAACCGCTCCACCGGCAGTTCCTCGAACCGCTCGCCCTTCGCGTGGGGGGCGATGGCGACGATGCGCTCGTGGCCGTCCAGCAGCTTGAGCACATTATCGAGGATGGCTTTCCGGTCGCCGTTGCCGCAGACCAGGTCGGCCTCCATGAACTGGGCCGCTTCCTCGGGGAAAGCCTGCGGGTAGCAGCCGGTGAGGACGGTGACGGCGCCGGGGTTCTCGCGCTTGGCCCGGCGGAGCCACTTGCGGCTCTTCTGGTCGCCGAAGTTGGTGACGGTGCAGCTGTTCACCACAAAGACGTCGGCCTCTTCGCCCTCCGGCACGATGGTGAAACCGGCGGAGCGGAACATCTGTTCCAGCGCACCGGTCTCATTTAAGTTGACCTTGCAGCCAAGGGTATAAAAACAAACTCGCATGGGGTGTCCTTTCCAAAACCTCTCCGATTTGGCTCTCCTGTCGGGAAAGCTGGCTGCGAAGCAGACGGAGAGGTTATTACCTTATAATAAACCATCCTATTATAGCAGATTTTTCCCGGGGAGAAAAGAGCATTCCGGCCTCTTTTTTTGCATAGAATGCAATCAGACAGACATTGCGGGGAGGGACAAGGGATGGAACGAAAGAATTTTGCGGTGCTCTGCGCAGCCGTGCTCTGCTTCTGGCTGTTTGCACTGGCCCTTGGGACGGCGGAGGGCGTGGGCCTGCGGGCTGTCATGCACCCGGAAGAGCGGGCCGTCAGCGCCGACGTCGAGGAAGCGGCAGAAGGAATTCTGCTGCCGACTGCAGCCGCCACGCCTCAGCTCGACCTCAACTGCCGCGCTGCCATCCTCATTGAGCAGGGGAGCGGACGGGTCCTCTACGAGAAGAACGCCGACGAGCGGGTCCCCATCGCCTCCATCACCAAGGTGATGACCCTGCTGCTTGCTTTCGAGGCTGTCCACGACGGGCGGCTGACCATGGAGACGCCGGTGCCGGTGAGTGAGCACGCCTACCACATGGGCGGCAGTCAGATCTGGCTGGAGCCGGGGGAGCACTTTACATTGGACGAGATGATAAAGGCGATCTGCGTTTCCTCTGCTAACGACGCGGCAGTGGCCGTGGCCGAGCTGGTGGGCGGCAGTGAGCCGGCCTTCGTGGAGCAGATGAATGCCCGGGCCGCCTCGCTGGGGATGGAGCAGACGTCTTTCCGCAACGCCTGCGGGCTGGACGCCGAAGGCCATCTCTCCACGGCCCGGGACGTGGCCGCCATGAGCCGCACCATCCTGAACACCTGCCCCGAGGTGCTGCACTACACCGGCATCTGGACGGATACCCTCCGGGGCGGGGCGACCCAGCTGGTCAATACGAATAAGCTTCTCCGCCGGTATGAGGGGATCACTGGCCTCAAGACCGGCACCACCGGCGGCGCGGGCATCTGCATCTCGGCCAGCGCCACCCGGAACGGCCTTTCCCTCATCGCGGTGATATTGGGCGCACCGTCCAGCGCCGACCGCTTCGACGCCGCCACGACTCTGCTGGACTACGGCTTCGGGGCCTATGAGGCCGCGCCGCTGCCAAAACTCGAGGCACAGCCGCTCCAGATCACGGTCAGGGGCAGCGCGGCGGGCAGCGTCCCGCTGGATTACTCGGCCCTGCCGGAGACGGTGCTGGTGGAGAAGGGGAGCGGGGCGTCCCTGTATACCGAGCTGACCCTGCCCGAGGAGCTGGAAGCCCCGGTGGAGCAGGGCCAGACGCTGGGCAAAGCCGCAGTCTATCAGGGGGAAGCACTTCTGGAAGAGTACGAAGTGCGTGCTGCCGCCGATGCGCCGAGGATGACTGTCCGGGATGCCATCGGCCTGCTGTGGCAGAGCCTTACCGGCGCGGCATGACCGAAAACTGCGCACTACCGGTCAAAAACGGTCAGCGAGGGCAAGGAATGGCTTGGACGTTTGTATAAAAGATGTAAGAGCATACAAAACAACACTATTAAAATTGTATGAAAAGCGAGGATTTTGGCCTTGACTTTGCCCGGCGGGAACGGTACACTTATACCAAGAAAAACCCTCGCCGGGCAAAGAGCCCGTAAAATGTTTTGGAGGTTTTGATAGAATGAGTCTCGCTCTGAATACAAAGCACCTCTCCAGTTTCATCAACGAAGAGGAATACAAGGCCATCTACCCCCAGGTAGAGGCCGCGCACAAGACGCTGGAAGCCAAGAACGGCCCCGGCAGCGACTTCCTGGGCTGGATGTATCTGCCCCGTGATTATGATAAGGAAGAGTTCGAGCGCATCAAGGCAGCTGCTGCCAAGATCCGTGAGGATTCCGACGTTCTGGTGGTCGCAGGCATCGGCGGCAGCTATCTGGGTGCACGCGCCGTCATCGAAGCCGTCAAGGGTATGTACCACAACGAGCTGGACAACGGCCTGAAGATCTACTTCTGCGGCAACAGCATCAGCCCCACCTATCTGAATGACATCATCGCGCTGTGCAAGGGCAAGCGCTTCTCCATCAACGTCATCTCCAAGTCCGGCACCACCACCGAGACCTCTCTGGCCTTCCGTGTGCTGCGCAAGCTGCTGGAAGACGAGATGGGCGTGGAAGAAGCCAACAAGCGCATCTACGCCACCACCGACCGCGCCAAGGGTACCCTCAAGCAGCTGGCTGACGCGCAGGGCTGGCCCACCTTTGTCGTCCCCGACGATGTCGGCGGCCGCTACTCCGTCCTTTCCGCTGTGGGCCTGCTGCCCATCGCTGCTGCCGGCATCAGCATCGACGACGTCATGAAGGGCGCAGCCGACGCGATGGAGCGCTTCTCCGTGCTCAGCCCCGACAACGACGCCTACAAGTATGCGGCCATCCGCAACATCCTGTACCGCAAGGGCAAGAGCATCGAGATCCTCGAGTGCTATGAGCCGAACTTCACCCTCATGAACGAGTGGTACAAGCAGCTGTTCGGTGAGAGCGAGGGCAAGGACAACAAGGGTCTGTTCCCCGCAAGCTGCATCTTCTCCACCGACCTGCACTCCATGGGTCAGTTCATCCAGGAAGGCTCCCGCACCATGTTCGAGACTATCGTGGATGTCAAGAAGCCCGCACAGGACCTCTTCATCGACAAGCTGGAGGGCAACTTCGACGGCCTGAACTTCCTGGCTGACCAGAACATGAGCGTGGTCAACCGCAAGGCCATGGAAGGCACCATCCTCGCCCACACCGACGGCGGCGTGCCGGAGGTGGTCATCGAGGTGGACGACCTGTCCGCTTATAATGTGGGCTACCTCATCTACTTCTTCTGGCGTGCCTGCGCCTGCAGCGGCTACCTGCTGAGCGTCAACCCCTTCAACCAGCCGGGCGTCGAGAGCTATAAGAAGAACATGTTCGCTCTGCTGGGCAAGCCGGGTTATGAGAACCTGACCGCCGAGCTGGAAGCAAAGCTGAAGTAAGAGCAAGCGGAACAAAAAACGATCTCCCGCCGTGAGGCGTGGAAAATACAGGAGGACAGAACTATGATTAAACTGATTGTTGGCACCAAAGGCTCCGGTAAGACCAAGGCTATGATCGACATGATCAATGATTCGGTCAAGACCTCCAAGGGCAACGTCGTTGTCGTCGAGAAGGGCATGAAGCTGACCTATGAGGTCCCCAACGCCGCCCGTCTCATCGACCTGGACGAGTACAAGATCGCCGGCGGCGAGATGCTGTACGGCTTCGTGGCCGGCCTGCTGGCAAGCAATTATGACATCACTGACCTGTACATCGACGGCATCCTGAAGGTGCTGGATCACGACATCAACCGTCTGGGCGTCGTTCTGGACGAGATCGCTGCTGCCGCCGGCGACTCCATCAAGGTCACCGTCACTGTCAGCGCTGATGAGGCTGCTCTGCCCCACGATGTGAAGAAGTACCTGTAAAATAACTCTGAAATTTCTGATTTGAAGCATCCCAGACAGGCAGAAAACCGGAGAATTTGAAATTTTTTCGGTTTTCTGCCTGTTTTGGTGTTGACAAAGGGCTGTGTTGGCGCTATACTAACAAAGCAGCCTTTTATGAGGTGTACTATGCAATTTGACCTGAGAAAGTTTATCGTATCCGGCACGAAACCTTACGCCGCAGAGTTTCAGTGTGATTTGTCTGCAAAGGATTTTGCCGGTGCAAGGATCGAGCAGCCTGTGACGGCCCGCTTTGAGGCGGTGCCGGATGGCGAGGAGATCCGGATGACGCTGCGGGCAAACGCATTGGTGCACGGAGAGTGCGCCCGCTGCCTCGACCCCGTCGAACGGGAAGAGACGGTGCAAGCAGAGTGGACGGTCAGGGAGCGCGATCTGGATGACCCGGATTTCGACCTGCCCCTCAACGAAAAAGGACATCTGGATGTGGACGAATGGCTCTGTCAGGAATTCATGTTCCAGATACCGACGGTGCTGCTTTGCAGCGCTGACTGCCCGGGCTTGTGTCCCCGGTGCGGGAAGAAGATGGCCGAATGTACCTGCCCTCCGGCAGAAGCTGAGGCCGAACCCGCAGACGCAAGGCTAGCGATACTCAAATCACTGCTGAACTGAGAAACCCATCAAGGAGGTGCAAAAATATGGCAGTACCTAAGAGACATCTTTCCAAGGCCCGCCGCGACAAGCGTCGCAGCAATGTTTGGAAGCTGGAGGCCCCCGCACTGGTCAAGTGCAGCAACTGCGGCTCTCTGAAGCTCCCCCACCAGGCATGTGGCAACTGCGGTTACTACAAGGGCGAGGAAGTCATCAAGAAGGGCTAATTTGCGCAGAATTGGTGGCACATTGGTGTTATGTACAGAAGGGGAGGGCGCAATGCCTTCCCCTTCTTGCTTTGTCTTGAAAACGAAATTGTGAGGTGAAAGCATGGCCATCAGGATCGACCGTGTGGACGCGGGCAGCGAGGCGGAAGCCCTCGGCCTCGCTGGCGGCGACGAGTTGCTGAGCGTGGACGGCAACGAGCTGAACGACACGCTGGACTATGATTTTTATACTGACAGCAAGAGCTTCCACCTCAAAGCAAGGGTGGCGGACGGCATCCGGGAGTGGGACGTCCGGCGGGAAGAGCGCGGCCCCTTCGGCTGCGACTTCTCCACCTATCTGGGCGACCAGAAGCACTCCTGCTCCAACCACTGCATGTTCTGCTTCATCGACCAGCTGCCCCCGGGGATGCGTGAGAGCCTCTACTTCAAGGACGACGACGAGCGCCTGTCCTTTTTGTTCGGCAACTATATCACCATGACCAACATGCAGGACCACGAGATCGACCGCATCATCAAGATGCACATCTCGCCCATCAACATCTCGGTCCACACCACCAATCCCCAGCTCCGCGTGCGGATGCTGGCGAATAAACGGGGCGGCGAGGTGCTGAAGTACCTGCCCCGTCTGGTGGAGGGCGGCATCGCCGTCAACTGCCAGCTGGTGCTCTGCCGGGGCATCAACGACGGCGACGAGCTCCGCCGCACCCTCACCGACCTGCTGGAGCTGACCCCGATGGTGCAGAGCGTGGCGGCAGTCCCCTGCGGCGTGACGGACTACCGCCAGAACCTCTTCAAGCAGACGCCCTACGACGCTGAGACCAGCGCCGCCGTCATCGACATCATGGAAGAGTTCGGCGACGAGTGCAAGCGCCGCCACGGCAAGCGCATCATCTACCCCAGCGATGAGTGGTACCTCAAGGCCGGCCGCCCCATCCCGGAGCCGGAGTTCTATGAGGACTACGACCAGTTGGAAAACGGCGTGGGCATGATGAGCCTCTTCCGGGAGGAATTTCTGGCCGAGCTGGAAAAGCCCCACCGCATCTATGGCACCAAAAAGATGGATGTCGTCACCGGCACCATGGCCGCGCCCCTCATCACTGAGATGATGGACGAGCTGCGCCGCCAGTACCCCATGATAGAAGTAAAAGTGCATCCCATCAAAAACAACTTCTTCGGCGGCAACGTCGGCGTGGCGGGTCTCGTCACGGCGACCGACATCATCGCTCAGTGCGAGGGCCGGCTGTCTAGCGGCACCCTGGGCGTGCCTGCCGTGATGCTGCGGGAGGAGAAGGACACCTTCCTCGATGATATGACCATCGAGCAGCTGGGCCAGCGGCTCGGCGTAAAGGTGGAAGTCCTGCCCACCAGCGGCGGCGACGAGGCCAAGGCCCTGCTGCGCAGCGGCCTGCATATCGCCCGCCGGAGAAGACCGTAATTTTACCCCTTTTGTGAAAGGAGGAACCCCCTATGAGCAAACCGATCGTTGCTGTGGTGGGCCGCCCCAACGTGGGCAAGTCCACCCTGTTCAATAAGCTCTGCGGCCAGCGTCTGGCCATCGTGGAGGATACCCCGGGCATCACCCGCGACCGCATCTTTGCCAACTGCGAGTGGAGCGGCCACGAGTTCCTGCTGGTGGATACCGGCGGCATCGAGCCCAAGGCCACCGAGGGCATTCTGGCCCACATGCGCGAGCAGGCCCAGATCGCCATCGACACCGCCGACTGCATCATCATGGTGGTGGACGTGCGCAACGGCCTGACCGCCGCCGACGAGGACGTGGCCCATATGCTGCGCCGCAGCCACAAGCCCATCATCCTCGCTGTCAACAAATGCGACAATGTGGGCGAGACCCCCATGGAGCTCTATGAGTTCTATAACCTCGGCTTCGACGAAGTCATGCCCATCTCGTCCGTCCACGGCCACGGTACCGGCGACCTGCTGGACGCCGTCTGCGCCCACCTCGATTTCAGCGAGACCGTCGTGGAGGAAGACCGCATCCCCGTCGCCATCATCGGCCGCCCCAATGTGGGCAAGTCCAGCCTGACCAACCGCATCCTCGGTGAGAACCGCATGATCGTGGCCAACGAGGCCGGCACCACCCGCGACGCCATCGACACCCCCGTGGACAACGCTTACGGCAAGTTCATCTTCACCGATACCGCCGGTCTGCGCAAGCGCAGCAACATCACCGACGGCCTCGAGCGCTACATGGTCGTCCGCGCACTGGCCGCCGTCGAGCGCAGCCGCGTGGCCCTCATCCTCGTGGACGCCACCGTCGGCTTCACCGAGCAGGACAGCAAGGTGGCCGGCTACGCCCACGACCAGGGCAAGGCCTGCATCATCGTCGTCAACAAGTGGGACGCCGTGGAGGGCAAGGAGACCAACACCATGGAACTGCAGCGCCGGGGCTATGCCGAGTGCTTCAGCTTCATGGGCTACGCTCCTATCATCTTCATCTCGGCCCAGACCGGCTACAACGTCAACAAGCTGATGCAGCTCATCCGCGACGTGGACAGCCAGAACGGCGCCCGTGTGCCCACCGGTGTGCTGAATGAGATGCTGGCCCGTGCCACCGCTCGGATGCAGCCGCCCAGCGACAAGGGCCGCCGCCTGAAGATCTTCTACCTGACCCAGGCTTCCACCCGTCCGCCGACGTTCGTGGCCTTCGTCAACGCAAAGCACCTGTTCCACTTCAGCTATCAGCGGTATATCATCAACCAGATCCGCGAGAACTTCGGTCTGGAGCACACCCCCATCCGCCTTGTCGTGCGTGAGCGCGGCTCCGGCGAAGTGGGCGCGAAGGACGTATAAGGAAGGGAGACTGGTTCTATGACCGCATTTCTCATTGTGCTGGCGGTCGCTGCCGGAGCCTATCTGCTGGGCAGCGTGGACACCGGCATCCTCGTCAGCAAGTATCTGTACCATGACGACGTCCGAACCCACGGCTCGGGCGCTGCCGGTATGACCAACATGCTGCGCACCTTCGGCAAGAAGGCCGCTGCCCTCACGGCGGTGGGCGATGTGCTCAAGGGCGTCGTGGCCGTCTGCCTTGGCCGGTGGCTGTTCGGCCATCTGCCCGCCGATGCTGCCGTCTCGCCCTATCTGGGCGTCTACCTCGCCGCCATCCTCGCCGTGGTGGGCCACTCCAAGCCCATCTACTTCGGCTTCAAGGGCGGCAAGGGCGTGCTGGTGGCTGCCGGTGCCATTCTGGCAGTCCAGCCGGTGCTGCTGCCAGTGCTGGCACTCATCTTCCTCGTCTGCCTGGTCCCCACCGGCATGGTGTCGCTGGGCAGCATCACCATGGCCGCGGCTTACCCGGTCCTGACGCTGGTGTACAGCCTCATGCGCGGCCTGCCGACTCAGGACGTGGTGGTCTGCACCGTCGGCGCTGCCATCATGGGCGGCATGGTCATCTGGATGCACCGTTCCAACATCCAGCGCATCCGGGACGGCAAGGAGTACCGTTTCGGCCAGAAGCACAAGAGCAACTAAGCATAAAAAATGCCCCGCAGGACGCTCGTTGAGAGCTGCCTGCGGGGCATTTTACGTTGTCAGGCTCATTTCGGGTCTGCTTCCAGCAGCGTGTCGGTGTTGTCCTCGTACTTGGGGTCTTCGATGGCGACTTCAAGCTCCGTGTCGGTGTCGTCATGATGCAGGTGCTTGCGTAGCCGGGAGGCGAATTCCTCTGACGGGATGCCGCTCTGGCTGGGGGAAAGGTCGGGTGCGGGGTGGCCGTCGGGCAGATGAGCGCCGAAGGCCGGCACGAAGAAGAACCTCCGCACGATGAAGATGAGGGCGATGGCGCTCACGCTCAGCAGGTTCTCCATGGCGGATTCGTGTCCCACCACCATGTGGCGGGCGATGGCGTAGAGCAGCACTTCGAGGCTGGAACCGGGGCTGTGCTTGGCCAGCATCTTGATGAACTCGATGCCGATGACGATGTCCAGCGCCCGCTGTAAGAAGGTGCTCACCTCGACGTCGTTGCCGTCGAACAGCAGGCCGGGCATCCACTGCAGCAGCGGCACCATCGACAGCAGCAGGCCGATGAGGACGAGGCCGGACAACAGGATCTCGAGCAGGGTGGCTGCGCTGATGATCTTGTTGCGCAATTCGGCGCGGCTGTGGCTTTCAACACGGGAATTGGACATGGGCAGGGACCTCTCTTTCAAATTTGACCGGAAATCTTTTACAACAGTTCGATTCTATTGTAACAAAAGCAAAAAACGAAGTCAATTTCTTCGGCTGGGAAAGTTAGCCAGCATGAAAAACTGGAATCGAAGGCAGACAAAAGGGGCCGTCCGCACCCGGAATGGAGTGCAGACGGCCCCTCTTTGTGCTGAAAAGGCGGCTTAGGCCTCAGCGATGGCTTCGATCTCACAGAGCACGCCCTTGGGCAGGTCTTTCACGGCCACGCAGCTGCGGGCGGGCTTGGAGGTGAAATACCTGGCGTACACCTCGTTGAAAGCGGCAAAGTCGGCGATGTCGGCCAGGAAGCAGGTGGTCTTGACCACCTTGTCAAAGCCCACGCCGGCAGCTTCGAGGATAGCGCCCACATTGCGGCAGCTCTGGTCAGCCTGTGCGGCGATGCCCTCGGCGACTGCGCCGGTGGCGGGGTCTACCGGGATCTGGCCGGAGGTGAAGACGAGACCGCCCACGGTGTAGCCCTGAGAGTAGGGGCCGATGGCGCCGGGAGCTTTTTCGGTGCTGATGATGTTCATATCGATTACCTCACATATCATAAATAGGGGAGTCTCCCGCCAAAAGGGGAGCCGATGAAAAAAGTCTACCACCAACTGTCCCCGCCGTCAACGGCCAGCAGGGAACGGTCCCGGAATTTCCGGAAAAAGGGAATGTAAAATTATTTGGAAAAATCTGTGCAAATCATCTTGACAAGAAATAAACTTTTATGATAAAAATAGAGCATGAAAGTAACATTTTTGCAGGAAAAACGCGGGCGCAGCGCAGGCAGGAAAGCCAGCTTTGCGCAGGCGCGTTTCTTTTTTGCAGAAAAAGCGAATTTCTGAACCCTCGGAAGGGGCAGAAAGGATAAGATATGTCGATTTTGGTAGATGATTCAAATAAAACAGCCTGCCGTGCAGCGGAGGCTGGACTGCAACAGAAAAACTGTGCTGCGCTGGTGCGTCCGGCGGGTACGGGCAAAGGCTGCATCGTGTGGGAGCTGCTGGACGCCCACCCCGAGATGCGCGTGCTCTGGGTGGTGTCCTGCGCTGCCCGTCTGGAACTGCGCCGCGCCCTGACAAAGCGGCTGGGCCGGACGCTGGGCGGCCGGGTGCGGCTGATGAGCTGTGAGCAGCTGGCCGTGCAGAATGCGCTGGGCTGGGTGGCGCTGGCTGAGTTCCGGCCCGGCCTGCTGGTACTGGACGGCTGGAGGGAGATAAGCGCAAAGGACTGGACCGACTGTGTCCAGCCTCTGTTCCGCCTCTGCCCGGGGGCAAAGCTGCTGGCTCTGGGGGAGCCGGACGCCCCGGGCGACAGCTGCCGCGCCGCCGAGGAGATGCTGGCCGACGCCATCGTGGAGCCGCTGGCGCTGGGCGGGGCGATGGCCGAGGGCCTGCTGCCCATGCCGGCCTCCTATACGGCCCTGCTCTGGCCGCTGGAAGATGCGATGGCCCGCCTCCGTGCTGAGGTGAAGAACCTCCATCTGCCGGGCTGCCCTGACCCCAACGCCGAGAAATATCAGGCTCTGAGCCTTGCCATAGAAAAGCTTCCGCCGGTGGAACAGCTGCTGGCGCAGTGGCTCCCGGATGCTGCCGGGCGCTGCCTCGTCCTCTGCGAGGATGATGCAGCGGCGGCGCAGACCGCAGAGCAGGCCGAGAAGCTGTTTGGTGCAGGAACACATATTTATAAGGATGCAGAAGGCTTTGCGGCCGATGAAGCGGCCACCCTCCGGCTGCTGGTCTGTGCCAACGGCCCGGCGGTGCAGGCTCCTCTGGCCGGGATCTCGGGCGTGGTGCTGGCGCGCCGCAGCGCTGAACCGACCGCATACCGGCAGATGCTGGCCCGCGCCCTTGCAGCCTGCGGCAGTGTGCCGGTGGCAGAGCTGAGCGCGGCCTTTGAGGCGCTGACCTGTGTGCAGCAGCTGCGGAAGGAGTGCAGCGCGGCGGGGGCAGAAACCTTCCCGCTGGAAGAGCCCCTTTCTGCCTGCCGCCGGGCTTACCGGCAGCTCCGCCGCGCGCTGGACTCCGACTGGGAGCGCTATTATGCCGCCGCAAAGCAGATGACGGCAGAGGGAAAGACGCTGGACGTGCCTCGCTCCTACAGCTTCGGGGGCGTGGCCGTGGGCCGCTGGCTGGAAAACCAGCGCCTTGTCCGGGCCGGAAAGAAAAAGGGACGCCTCACCGCCGCGCAGGCTGCCCGGCTGGACAAAATCGGCATGAACTGGCAAAAGCGGCTCGAGCTGGCGTGGGAGAACGGCTGTGCTTCGGCCCGGCGGTACCGCGACAGCCACAGCGACCTGATGGTGCCGGTCCATTATAAGGATAAGGACGGCTTTGCGCTGGGCGAGTGGATCGTCTATAACCGCCAGCGCTATCTGGGCGGGAACCTGCCGTCAGACCGCGTCGAGCGCCTCGAGGCACTGGGCATGGTGTGGGACACCGGCAGCATCCTCTGGGAGAAGAGCTATGCCGCCGCCGTCCAGTATTATCTGGAAAATCACACGCTGGAAATTCCCGTCAAGTATGTCACGCCGGACGGCATGGCGCTGGGCGTCTGGCTGGGCAGTCAGCGTGCTGCTTATAAAGAGGGGATGCTGACCGACGCCCAAATCGAAAAGCTGGAAGCGCTGGGAGTGGACTGGGCGAACCGGAACGACCGCAAGTGGCAGACCGCCTACGAGGCCGCCGTGAAGTACCACGCAGCCCACGGGAACCTCGACGTTCCCACCGAGTACATCGACGAAGACGGCATCCTGCTGGGCAAGTGGGTGTCCCGCCAGCGGTACGCATGGCAGAACCCCGAGCGCAGCAGCGCCCGGGTGACGCTGGAGCGGAAAGCTCTGCTGGACGAGCTGGGCATGAACTGGGAAAAGACCGACTCGTGGCAGCACCGCTACGAGCTGGCCGTGGAATACAAAAAGGAGCACGGCAGTCTGGCCGTTCCGGCCCAGTACCGGACGGAGGACGGCATCTGGCTGGGCAGCTGGCTGTCCCGTCAGAAGCAGATGCTGCGGGAGGGCAAAAAGCTTTCCGCCAAGCGCCGCGCGGCCCTGAAAGAGCTGTTCAAGGGCGAAAAAGGCCGACGCCTCAGCGCCCCGGTGCCGCCCGCGTGCAGCGTGCGGGAGCAGAACTGGCTGGATAACTACCAGAGCGCCAGGCTCTACGCCGAGAAGAAGGGCAGCCTCCTCGTGCCTGCCGGATATGTGGACGAGAACGGCTTCCGTCTGGGCGTCTGGATCTCGAACCTCCGCGCTGCCCGCAAGGCCCGGCCCGGCTCGTTCCAGGTGACGCCGGAGCATATCGCTCTGCTGGACGCCATCGGGATGCAGTGGGACGCCCGGGAGGCCAAGTGGGCCGGGGCGTTCCGCCGCGCCGAAGAGTACTGCGCCGCCCACGGCAATCTGCTGGTGCCGGTGAACTATAAGACCGAAGACGGCTTCTGCCTCGGCGACTGGGTCCGCCGGATGCGCGAAAACTACGCCTGTGCCGAGAAAAAGCTGACGGCGGAGCGCATCGCAAAGCTCGAAGCGCTGGGCATGGTCTGGGTCGTGCCGCAGGAGGGCTGAGATATTGCATTTTAGGGCGGAGTGTGGTATACTTCACCTCGTCTGAATAGAAAACAGCAGGTGCCTGCCGCCGAGGCTTCGTTCCCGGCCGGGAGGGTAAAAGGGAAGCGGGTGCGAGTCCCGCGCGATCTCGTCACTGTGATAAGGGAGTCCGCTGCCTTGGCGCTCAGCGCCGGTCACTGGAGGCTTTGCCTCTGGGAAGGCGGCAGCGGGCGGTGAGCTTTCAGTCAGGAAACCTGCCCGCTGTTGGTACAGGAGCGTCCGGCTCCGGATCACGAGGAATTGGTCGTACCAAAAAGCCCGAAAGTTCAAAGGGTCTTTTTGCTGTGCCTTCCGCGCGGTGAAAAGGCTCTTTTTTCGTTTGAGCTGGCCCCCGTTTCGTACCCTTTCTATCGGAAACGTACATTCCACACAACAGAAAGGACTCAAACAATGCGTAAGGCAACCAACAAGAACTGGCAGCGCGTCACCGCCGCTGCTGCCGCACTGGCCCTGTGTGCCGGTGTCCTCACCGGCTGCGGTGCATCTTCTTCCACTGCCGCCGGCAGCACTGCCGCAAGCTCTGCTGCCGCCAGCGAGGTGAGCAGCGAGGAGGCTGATGAAATGGCAGCAAAGAATGTGGCAGACCTCATCGATGCCATCTATGTGCAGGAGCGCAATGAGAACACCGACGCTCAGTGTGAGGCTGCAAAGGCAGCATGGGACGCTCTGACCGACGCTCAGAAGGAGCTGGTCGAGGGCGAAGAGGCTGACCCCGATTACTTTGGCCGCGACACCGGCGATGCCTCCAAGGACGACCCCCGCAATGAGGACAACATCGGCGACAACGAGATCCTGGTCGTCAGCTTCGGCACCTCGTTCAACGACAGCCGCGCGGCGGACATCAAGGGCATCGAGGACGCCATCCAGGCCGCATATCCCGACTGGTCTGTCCGCCGTGCCTTCACCGCACAGATCATCATCAACCATGTCCAGGCCCGTGACGGCGAGAAGATCGACAACATGGAGCAGGCTCTGGAGCGCGCTGTTGCCAACGGCGTGAAGAATCTGGTCGTCCAGCCCACCCACCTGATGCACGGCGCGGAGTACGACGAGATGATGGAGATGGTGGACAGCTACCGCGATAAGTTCGAGTCCGTCGCCATCGCCGAGCCTCTGCTGGGCGAGGTGGGCAGCGATGCCACCGTCATCAACGCCGACAAGGAAGCTGTCGCCAAGGCCATCACCGCCGAGGCAGTCAAGACCGCCGGTTTCGACAGTCTGGACGCCGCTGCTGAGGACGGCACCGCTTTCGTCTTCATGGGCCACGGCACCTCTCACACCGCAAAGGTGAGCTACACCCAGATGCAGTCTCAGATGGAGGCTCTGGGCTACAAGAATGTCTTCATCGGTACCGTCGAGGGCGAGCCTGAGGAGACTGCCTGCGAGAATGTCATCGAGGCTGTCAAGGCCGCCGGTTACACCAAGGTCGTCCTGCGTCCCCTGATGGTCGTTGCAGGCGACCACGCCAACAACGATATGGCGGGCGACGACGAGGATTCCTGGAAGAGCCAGTTCGAGGCCTCCGGCGAATTCGATTCTGTCGATTGCCAGATCGCCGGTCTGGGCGAGGTTGCTGACATCCAGCAGCTCTACGTCGCACACACCAAGGCCGCTGTCGATTCCCTGAACGGCTGAGCATAAGTTTATGATTGCCCGGAAAGGAGTGCCTTTTCGGGCAATTTCTTTTTCGGCCTGCTTTGAATTCGGGCCATTGCGTGTTATAATCTTTTCTGTAAAATAGATACTTCGAGGTATATCATCATGAAACTGAACCATAAATTCGCTCTTCTGCTGGCCGGTGTGATGCTGGCTGGTTCGCTCACCGGCTGCGGCGCATCCGGCGCCCCGGCCAGCTCTGCCGCTTCCTCCGAGGCTGCGGCCTCCTCTGCCGTGAGCGAGGCTGCTTCCGAACCGACAGCAGAGGCCGCTCTGCCCGACGGCGTCTACACCGCCGACTTTGACACCGACAGCTCCATGTTCCATGCCAACGAGGCCAACGACGGCAAGGGGACCCTGACCGTGAAGGACGGTCAGATGACCTTCCACGTCAGTCTCGCCTCCAAGAAGATCGTCAACCTCTACGTCGGCATGGCCGCTGACGCCGAGGCCCACGAGGGCGACTGGCTCCAGCCCACCACCGACACCGTCACCTACAGCGACGGCACCTCGGATGAGGTCTACGGCTTCGACATCCCGGTGAAGGCTCTGGACGAGGACTTCCAGCTGGCCATCCTCGGCACCAAGGGCAAGTGGTACGACCATACCGTCCGTGTCGCCAACGCCCAGCCTGCTGCGACGGAAGCACCTGCCGACGGCACCTACACCTGTGATGTGACCCTCGAGGGCGGCTCTGGCCGCGCCACCGTGGAAAGCCCCGCGGCCCTGACCGTGGCCGACGGCAGGATGACCGCCACCATCGTCTGGTCCAGCCCCAACTACGACTATATGCTGGTGGACGGCGAAAAGTATCTGCCCACCAACACCGAGGGCAACTCTACCTTCGAGATCCCCGTCACTGCTCTCGACACCCCGCTGGACGTGGTGGGCGATACCGTCGCCATGAGCACCCCGCATGAGATCGAGTATACGCTGACCTTCGCCTCTGCATCCCTGATCGAGGCAAAGTAACGATGAAACGCCGCAATTTTCTGAAAGCCCTGCCTGCCGCCGCCCTCACCCTTGCAGGCTGCGGGCAGCACAAGACCGCCCCGGCCAATACAGCATCCCTCGTGTTCGACCACAGCTATCCGCTGGACTATGCCACCCAGTTTTCCGCCGACTGCTATGAGGGCGGCTATGTGATGATCGACATCCCGGACGCCGGGCGGTTCCTCGTCGTCCCCGAGGGGGCCGCCGAGGTGGACGACCTGCCCGAGGACGTCGTGGTGCTGCGCCAACCGCTGGATCATATTTATCTCGTCTCCACCTCGGTGATGGACCTCTTCGTCCATCTGGACGCCCTGGACAGCATCGCCCTCTCCGGCACGAAGGCCGATGACTGGTATGTGGAAGAGGCCAAACAGGCTATGCAGGAGGGCCGCATCGCCTACGCGGGCAAGTACAGCGCCCCGGACTATGAGCGCATCCTTGCCGCCGGCTGCACCCTCGCCATCGAGAACACCATGGTGCTCCACGACCCCGAGGTCAAGGAGCAGCTGGAAAAGTTCGGCGTGCCGGTCCTCGTGGAGCGCTCGAGCTACGAGAGCGGCCCGCTGGCCCGGATGGAGTGGCTCAAGCTCTACGGCATCCTGCTGAATAAGACTGAGATGGCGGAAGAGGTCTTTCGCCAGAAGGTCGAGCAGGTGGCCCCTATCCTCGAGCAGGAGAACACCGGCAAGACCGCGGCCTTCTTCTCCATCACCACGAATAACCTCATCACCGTCCGCCGCACCAGCGACTATGTGGCCCAGATGGTGGGGATGGCCGGCGGCGTCTACATCTTCGACGACCTCGAGGGGGAGACGTCGGCCCAGTCCACCATCAAACTGCCGCTGGAGACCTTCTATGCCCGGGCCAAAGACGCCGACGTCCTCATCTACAACAGCACCATCGAGGGCGTGATGGAGACCCGTGACCAGCTCATCGAAAAATGCCCGATGCTGGCGGATTTCAAGGCCGTCCAGTCCGGCGACTGCTGGTGTACGGCCCAGAGCCTCTTTCAGCAGAGCATGGAGCTGGCCGACCTTATCTCGGATATGAACCTCGTCTTCACCGAGGGCTCGCCCGACCCGGCGTCCCTCCGTTTCTTACAGCGCATCGTATAAAAGGAGTTTTGTCATGACCAACACCCGCCGCCTCAGCCTCGCGTACCTCGCCCTCACGGCGGGGGTCGCGGTGCTGTTTGCACTCAACCTGTTCTGGGGCAGTGTGTCCCTGACGCCCGGCGCGGTGGCGGCGGCTCTGCTGGGCCGGGGCGAAGATGCGCTGGCCGTGGGCATCGTGCTCCAGCTCCGTCTGCCCCGGGCGGTTATGGTCGTGCTGCTGGGCGCGGCCCTCTCGGCTGCAGGCTACCTCTTGCAGACTTTCTTCGCTAACCCCATCGCCGGCCCCTTCGTCATGGGCGTGTCCAGCGGCGCAAAGCTGGCAGTGGCCCTGACGATGGTGGTGTTTTTACAGCAGGGGCTGCTCACCAGCTCGGCCACCCTCATTATCGCCGCCTTTGCAGGCTCGATGGCGGCTATGGCCTTTGTACTGGTGGTGGCCCGGCGGGTGCCGCGGATGAGCATCCTCGTCATCTGCGGCATCATGATCGGTTATATCTGCTCGGCTGTCACCGACATCGTGGTGACTTTCGCTCAGGACTCCAACATCGTCAATCTCCACAACTGGTCGATGGGCAGCTTTTCCGGCATGACCTGGGCCAACGTGGGTGCAGCGGCCTGCGTGGTGCTGCCCGCGCTGGCGGCGGCGTTCCTGCTCTCGAAGCCCATGGCGGCCTACCAGATGGGCGAGAGCTACGCCAGGAGCGTCGGCGTACCGGTGCGGGCCTTCTCGACGGCCCTCGTGTTGCTTTCCAGCCTGCTTTCCGCCTGCGTGACGGCCTTTGCAGGCCCCATCTCCTTTGTGGGCATCGCGGTGCCGCATCTGGTCAAGAACCTGCTAGGCAGCGCAAAGCCCCTTTATGTCCTGCCGGGCTGCTGTCTGGGCGGGGCAGCGTTCTGCCTGCTCTGCGACCTCATCGCCCGCAGCCTGTTCGCGCCCACTGAGCTGTCCATCAGCTCGGTGACGGCGGTTTTCGGTGCGCCGGTGGTCATCTGGCTGCTGGTGCGCCGCCAGACACAGGAGGGCCGGGAATGAGCGATCCGAAATTCTACTGCCGCGCCGAGGACCTTGCCATCGGCTACGGCAAAACGCCCCTGATGGAGCACATCGGACTCAGCGTCGAGAAGGGGACTATCCTCACCCTCATCGGCCCCAACGGCGCGGGAAAATCCACCCTGCTCAAGACGCTGGCAGCGCAGCTGGCCCCCCAGGGGGGCGCTGTGCTGCTGGACGGCAAAAATCTCGCGGACTACTCCGGCCCGGAGCGCGCCCGCAAAATGGCCCTGATGGTGCCTCACACCCGCCGCACCGAGCTGACCACCTGCTTCGAGATGGCGTCCGCCGGGCGCTACCCCTACACGGGGCGGCTGGGTGTCCTCTCGGCAGAAGATAAGCGCCAGGTCCATGCCGCGCTGGCCCTCGTGGGGGCCGAGGCGCTGGCGGGCCGGGACTTCAACCGCATCAGCGACGGCCAGCGCCAGCGCGTCCTGCTGGCTCGGGCCATCTGCCAGCAGCCGGAGCTGATATTATTGGACGAGCCTACGTCTTTCCTCGACATCAAGGGCAAGGCCGAATTGCTGGCCATCCTGAAAAGCCTCGCCCGCGACAAGAAGATGGCCGTCATCCTGAGCCTCCACGAGCTGGAGCTGGCGCAGAAAGTTTCCGACAAGGTCGTCTGCGTCTCGGCGGCGGGCGTCTCGGACGTCATGACACCGGAAAAGGCCTTTGCCCGGGAAAACATCTGCAAAATTTATGCTCTGACCGATGAGCAGTACGCATTCCTCTACGGCGAAGAAAAAGCGCCGGAGGAAAAGCGCCCGCTCTTTGAGCACTACGTCCGCAGCGGCCAGAAGCTCCTGCGCTGCGGCTATACCACCGGCACCTGTGCGGCGCTGGGCGCGGCGGGCGCGGCACGGTTGCTGCTCACCGGCCGCACCCCCGAGACGGTGGCCCTCCGCACCCCGAAGGGCATCGTGGTGGAGGTAGAGCCCATCTTTTGCCGCCTGTCCGGCGAGGGGGCCGAGTGCGCCATCCGGAAGGACGGCGGCGACGATGTGGACGTGACCACCGGTCTGCCGGTCATCGCCAGTGTCGCCCTCCGGCCCGAGCTGTCCGGCGAGGTGCGCATCCACGGCGGTGAGGGCGTGGGCCGGGTAACAAAGCCCGGTCTCGACCAGCCCGTGGGCGAAGCTGCCATCAACCACGTCCCCCGGGCCATGATAAAGGAAGCGCTGGAAAAAGAGGCCGAATCTGCCGGGTACGCGGGCGGTTTTGACGTCACCATCTCCATCGAGGGCGGGGCTGAGACGGCGAAGCGCACCTTCAACCCCCATATGGGCGTGGAAGGGGGCCTCAGCGTCCTCGGCACCAGCGGCATCGTCGAGCCCATGAGCCAGCAGGCCATCCTCGACACCATCCAGCTGGAAATGGGGCAGGCGGCGCTTCGGGCCGGAAGCCCCCGGCGGCTCATCCTTGCCCCGGGCAACTACGGCCTCGACTATCTCCACGAGAAGATGCCCGCCCTAAAGAATATCCCGGTGGTCAAGACCTCGAACTTCATCGGGGATACGATGGATATGGCGGCGGCATCCCACTTCGAAGAGGTGGTGCTGGTGGGCCACATCGGCAAGCTGGTCAAACTGGCGGGCGGCGTCATGAACACCCACTCCCGCACAGCCGACTGCCGCACCGAGCTGCTCTGCGCCCACGCCGCCCTCTGCGGCGCATCCCGGGACGTCTGCGCGGCCCTGATGAACGCGGCCACCACCGACGCCTGCATGGAGATCTTAGACAAAGCAGAGATGAGAGAGCCGGTGCTGGCCAGTCTGCTGGACGCCATCCAGCTCCACCTCGACCGCCGCGCCGCCGGGGCGTTCCGGGTGGGCGCGGTGCTCTTCTCGAATCAATACGGCCCGCTGGGCCAGACCAGAACTGCAAAGGAGCTGCTGGACGAATGGAAAAACGGATAGGCACTTTTTACGGCGTCAGCGTCGGCCCGGGCGACCCGGAGCTCATGACCCTGCAGGCTGTCCGCCGCCTCGAAAACTGTCCGGTCATCGCCGCGCCCCAGACCCCGAAGGGCGGGATGCTGGCGCTGGACATCGCAAAAGGTGCGGTGGAGCTGAGCGGCAAGACCATCCTGCCGCTGCGCTTCGCCATGAGCCTTGACCCGGCGGTGCAGAAAGCCGCCCACATCGAGGCGGCCCGGGCCGTGAAAGAATATCTCGACGCCGGGCAGGATGTCGCCATGCTCAACCTCGGCGACGTGTCCGTCTACGCCACCTTCGGCTACCTGCAGGAGATCTTGGAGGCCGAGGGCTGCAAGACCGTGATGCTCCCCGGCGTGACGAGCTTCTGCGCCGCTGCGGCCCGGCTGGGCCAGTCCCTGACGGGCGGCATGGAGCAGCCGCTGACCATCGCCCCGGGGCGCTGCGCCGCTGAGGTGCTGGCCGCACCGGGCGCAAAAGTGCTGATGAAATCGGGCCGTCAGCTGCCCGAGACGCTGGCCGCGCTGGCCGACGCCGGGCTTCTGAGCCGGAGCGCAATGGTCTGTAACTGCGGCCTGCCGAACGAGAAGGTCTGGCCCGGCCTGACCGATTACGACCCGGCCCGGTCGGCGGGCTATTTTGCAACGATTTTGGTGAAGGAGGGGTAAGATATGGTCCATTTTGTAGGAGCCGGGCCGGGCGCGCCCGACCTCATCACCCGGCGGGGTGCGGCCCTGCTGGCCGATGCCGACTGCATCATCTACGCGGGCAGTCTCGTCAACCCGGCCCTGCTGGGGCTGGCGAAGCCCAGCTGTGCCATCTATAACAGCGCCGAGATGACGCTGGAACAGGTGCTGGACACCATCCGTGCCACCGAAAAGGCCGGAGGCACCACGGTCCGCCTCCACACCGGCGACCCCTGCCTCTACGGGGCCATCCGGGAGCAGATGGACGCACTGGACGCCGACGGCATCCCCTATGACGACACCCCGGGCGTGTCCAGCTTCTGCGGCGCGGCGGCAGCACTCTGTGCCGAGTACACCCTGCCCAATGTGAGCCAGACCGTCATCATCACCCGGATGGAGGGCCGCACTCCTGTCCCTGAGGCCGAGCAGCTGGAAAAGCTGGCCGCTCACGGGGCTACCATGGTCATCTTCCTCTCCATCGGGCTGGTGGACAAAGTCCAGCAGGCCCTTCTCGAGAGCGGCGGCTACCGCCTCGATACCCCTGCCGCTGTGGTCTATAAGGCCACCTGGCCCGAGCAGAAGGTGGTGCGCTGCACCGTCTCCACACTGGCCGAGGAGACCCGCAAAAACGGCATCACCAAGACCGCCCTCATCGTCGTGGGCGACTTTCTGGGCGAAAATTACGAGCGCAGCAAGCTCTATGACCCCGCCTTTACCACCGAGTTCCGGCAGGGGACGGAGGCCGGGCAGTGAGCCGAGCATATCTGGCCTTCACCGCAAAAGGCGAAGCGCTGGCCCATCGGCTGGCGGAAGCTCTGCCCGGCAGCGTGAGCCGCTGCGGCGGAGACGTGACCCTGAAAGGCTGGACGGCGGAGCATTTTGCACAGGATGAGGCCCTGATTTTTGTAGGAGCTGTGGGCATCGCGGTGCGGGCCATCGCGCCCCACTGCAGGAGCAAGGCCGCCGACCCGGCGGTGGTGGTCGTGGACGAGGGCGGGAACTTCGCCGTGCCGCTCCTGTCGGGCCATCTGGGCGGTGCCAACGCGCTGGCCCGGGCGCTGGCAAAAGCGTGCGGCGCGGTGCCGGTCATCACGACGGCCACCGACGTCAACGGTCTCTTCGCCGTGGACCTCTGGGCCAAGGCCCAGAACTGCGCTGTCCTTGAACCGGAGCGCATCAAGCGCGTCAGCGGCGCCCTGCTGGCCGGGCAGACTGTCCGGTACTGGTCGCCGTGGCCGGTGGCGGGGGAGACCCCCGCCGGAGTGAAAAAGGCTGACGCACCCGAAGCCGCTGACTTCGCCCTGACCCTCACGCCGCAGGGCGAGGCGCTCCACCTCGTACCCCGCATCGGGGTTCTGGGGGTGGGGTGCCGCCGCGGCACGACGGCCCAGCAGCTGGAAGAAGCCTTTGCAGCGTTCTGTGCCGCGTCCGGTCTTAGCCCGGCGGCGGTCTGCGCAGCTGCCAGCATCGACCTGAAAAAAGATGAACCGGGGCTTGCAGCGTTCTGCAAAGCCCACGGCTGGCCCATCACGTTCTATCCGGCCGACGAACTGCGGGCCGTGCCGGGACAGTTCACCCCGTCGGCCTTTGTGGCAAGTGTCACCGGCGTGGACAACGTCTGTGAGCGCTCGGCGGTAAAAGCCTCGGGCGGGATGCTCCTTCTGCCCAAAACGGCAGGCGGCGGCGTGACGCTGGCGCTGGCCGTCCGCCCCTTTGCACCCGATTGGAGGACAGAGCAATGAGTGAGAGTAAAAAGACCGTGTTCGTCGTGGGGCTTGGCCCCGGCGGCGGACAGTTTCTGACCGTGCAGGCGCAGAGCGCCTTGCAGCAGGCCGAGGTGTTGTGCGGCTATACGGTCTACATCGACCTTGTGCGCCCCCTCTACCCGGAAAAAGAGTGCTACACCACCGGCATGACCCGGGAGATCGACCGCTGCCGCTGGGCGCTGGATACCGCCCGGGCGGGTCGGGACGTGGCGCTGGTCTGCTCCGGCGACGCCGGGGTCTACGGCATGGCCAGCCCGCTGCTGGAGCTGGCCGAAGAGTACCCGGATGTCAATGTGGAGGTCGTCCCCGGCCTGACCGCCGCCCTCAGCGGCGGCGCGGTGCTGGGTGCGCCGCTGGCCCACGATTTCTGCGTCATCTCGCTGTCGGACCGTCTCACGCCGTGGGAGGTCATCGAAAAGCGTCTGGCCTGCGCCGCTCAGGGCGATTTCGCACTGGCGCTGTACAATCCCTCGTCCAAGGGCCGCCCGGACTATCTGCGCCGAGCCGTGGACGTCCTGCTGGCGAACGGCAAAGCCCCGGACATCCTCTGCGGCTATGTGCGGAACATCGGCCGGGAAGGGCAGGAAAAGCACATCCTGCCCCTCAGCCAGCTCCGGGACACCGAGGTGGATATGTTCACCACCGTCTTTGTGGGCAGCGCCGCCACCCGCGCGCTGAGCGGGCGGATGGTCACGCCGCGGGGGTACCGCCGATGAACGTCGTCGTTTTCAGCGGCACCACCGAGGGGCGGGAGCTTTCCCGTCAGCTGGCGGCGCTGGGCATCGAAGTCACCGTCAGCGTGGCCACCCCGCTGGGACAGGAAGAGCAGGGGAGCACCCCCGGCGTCACCGTCCGGTGCGGGCGGCTTCTGCCCGATGAGATGGCCGCGCTCTTGGGGGATGCCGCCCTCTGCATCGACGCCACCCACCCCTACGCGGTGGAGGCAACCAAAAACATCAAAGCAGCGGCAGAGAAGGCCGGGGTGGAATACCTCCGCCTGCTGCGCCCGGCCAGTCCGCTGCCGGAAAACTGTCTCATCTTTGAGAGAGCAAAGCAGGCAGCCGAGGCGCTGGCCGCAAAAGAGGGCAACCTTCTATTGGCCACCGGAGCCAAGGAGCTGGCGCAGTTTGCGGCCATCCCGCCCGAGCGGCTCTACCCCCGTGTCCTGCCCACGCTGGAAAGCATCACAGCCTGTGAGGCGGCGAACATCCCCCACCGCAACATCATCGCCATGCAGGGCCCCTTCAGCTTTGCCCTCAATCAGGCCATGATGGAGCAGTTCCATATCCGCTGGCTCGTCACCAAGGACGGCGGCGCAGCCGGAGGCTTCGACGAAAAAGCCGCCGCCGCCTCTGCCGCCGGGGCGCAGCTGGTGGTCATCCGCCGCCCGCCCGAGCAGGGCGAGACGGCTTCCGAGGTGTTGAAACGCTGCAAGGAGATGATAAGATGAACGTGACACTTATCGGCATGGGCTCCGGCCAGCCGGAGAACCTGACCCTTCAAGGCCTGGCCGCACTGCGGCAGGCCGACCTCATCCTGGGCGCACGGCGTCTGCTGGCAGTTCTGCCTGCCGGCTGCACCGAGAATCGCGCCGCCGCCTACCGCCCCGACGAGGTGGCAGAGCTGCTGCAGACTTCCGGCGCAGAGAACGCCGTGCTGGTCTACAGCGGCGACACCGGCTTTTACTCCGGCGCGTCTGCCATGATAGAAAAGCTGGAGGCCCTCGGCGTCCGCGCCCGGGTGCTGCCCGGCCTTTCCAGCATCCAGCTGCTGGCGGCGGCGCTGGGCCGTCCGTGGCAGGGGTGGAACCTTGTTTCGGCCCATGGCCGCATCTGTGACCCAGTGGCCGAGTGTATGCAGGGCAGACCCACCTTCTTCCTCACCGGCGGCAGCGAAGACCCCGCCACCCTCTGCGCCCAGCTGGCGGCAGAGGGCTTCGGGGACGTGCAGGCTGTTGTGGGCCAGTGCCTCGGCACGCCGGAAGAGAAGATCTTCCGCGGCAGCGTCAAAGAGCTGGCCGCAGGCCGGTTCAACAGCCTGAGCGTCCTTCTCGTGGAGGCGGCGGAGGTGCTGCCCCGCCGCGCCCCGGGCCTGCCGGACGAAGCCTTCGAGAGGGGCGACGTCCCCATGACCAAGCAGGAAGTCCGGGCCGCTGTGCTGGCGAAGCTGGCCGTCCGCCCGGAAGACATCCTGTGGGACGTGGGGGCCGGGACGGGCAGCGTCAGCGTGGAGCTGGCATTGGCCGCGCCCCGAGGCCGGGTCTACGCAGTGGAGTGCAGGCCGGAGGGCTGTGCGCTCATCAAAGCCAACCGCGAAAAATTCAGGACCCGGAACCTCGTCCTCGTGGAGGGGCTTGCCCCCGCCGCGCTTTCGGACCTGCCCGCGCCGGACGCTGTTTTCATCGGCGGCAGCAAGGGCAGCCTTGCCGCCATCGTGGACGCCGCGCTGGATAAGAACCCCGACGCCCGCATCTGCGTGTCGGCCATCGCCCTTGAGAGCCTTTCGGCGGCAGTGGCCGCGCTGACGGCCAAAGGCCGGACCGTGCAGGTGAGCCAGATCGCCGTCAGCCGGGCCAGGGCCGTGGGCGGGCTGCACCTCATGATGGCCCAGAACCCCATCTACCTCATCACAGGAGAATGACATGATACAGTTTCTGCTGGCGGCGCCCCGCTCGGGCAGCGGCAAGACCACCATGACCTGCGCCCTGCTCATGGCGCTGAAGCGGCGGGGCCATGCGCCCTGCGCCTTCAAAAACGGGCCGGACTACATCGACCCCATGTTCCACCGGGCCGTGCTGGGGGTGGAGAGCCGCAACCTCGACCTCTTTTTCTCTGCACCCGAGACGGTGCGCACCCTCTACGCGAAGGGGGCCGCCGGCCACGGTGCGGCGGTGTGCGAGGGGGCTATGGGCTTTTACGACGGCCTCGGGGGCGTCAGCGACAGGGCCAGTGCGTGGCATCTGGCCGACACGCTGGGTCTGCCGGTACTGCTGGTGGCAGAGCCGAAAGGTCAGAGCCTGACGCTGGCTGCAGAGTTGAACGGGCTCGTAAACTTCCGCACTCCCAGTCACATCGCAGGCATCCTGCTGAACAACTGCACGGCACGGATGCACGCTCTGCTGGCCCCGATGCTGGAAGAAGAGACGGGTCTGCCGGTGCTGGGCTTTCTGCCGAAACTCCCGGAGGCCGTCATCGGTTCCCGCCATCTGGGCCTCTACACGGCGGCGGAAGTGGAAAATTTACAGCAGAAGCTGGCCCTTCTGGCCGACGCGGTGGAGGAGCACATCGACTGGCCCCGCCTGCTGGCCCTCTGCGAAAAGGAGCCGCCCGTCCTGCCGGTGCAGCCGGAGACGCCTCCGGCCCGCGTCCGCATCGCCGTGGCGCAGGACGAGGCGTTCTGCTTCGCCTACGCTGAGACGCTGGAAGCCTTCCGGGACGCCGGGGCAGAGGTGGTCTTTTTCAGCCCCCTCCGCGACACGGCTCTGCCGGAAAACATCGGCGGGCTGTATCTGCCCGGCGGCTACCCGGAACTTCACGCAAGAGAATTGGGTGAAAATACCTCGCTTCTGCGCGAGATAAAGCAAAAAATCGAGTCCGGTCTGCCCACAGCGGCCGAGTGCGGAGGCTTCCTCTATCTGGGGCAGAGCCTCACGGACGCCGAGGGGCAGAGCTGGCCGATGGTGGGCGTTCTGCCGGGCGAAGCAAAAGATGCCGGACGTCTCGTCCGTTTCGGCTACGCCGCGCTGAGCGCAGACTCGGACAGTATGCTCTTCCGGGCCGGGGAGAGCTTTCCCATCCACGAATTCCACCATTGGGATTCCACCGTCAACGGCGTGGCTCTCGCGGCAAAAAAGCCGGTGGGCGGCGCAGAGTGGCGGTGCGGATCTGTAAACGAGCATTTCTATGCGGGCTTCCCGCATTTGTACTGGGCGGGTACGCCCCTGCCGCAGCGCTTTGCCGCCGCGGCTGAAAATTACAGGAGAGACCATGACTGAGAAAGAACTCGCCGCCCTCTGTGCGGCCATCACGCCGCCGGACGAAGCCGCCCGGGCGGCGGCGCACGCCCACTGGGCCAGCCTTGCAAAGCCGCTGGGCGGGCTGGGTGGATTGGAAACGACCATCGAGGACGCCGCCGCCCTCACCGGCAGCGCAAAGCTGGATATTTCCCGCCGGGCGGTGCTGGTGCTCTGCGCCGATAACGGTGTGGTGGCCCAGGGCGTCAGCCAGACCGACAGCAGCGTGACCCGCGCCGTGGCTGAGAACCTCGCCGCCCGCCGCACCAGCGTCTGCCGGATGGCACAGACCGCCCGGTGCGATGTGGTGCCGGTGGATATGGGCATCGCGGGCGACCCGGTCCCGGGCGTCCTCGACTGCCGCATCGCCCCCGGCACAGCGGATTTCACCCTCGGCCCGGCCATGAGCCGGGAGCAGGCCGTGGAGGCCATCGGCAGGGGCATCCGGCTGGTGCAGGAGCAGAAGAAAGCGGGCGTCGGCCTGCTGGCCACCGGTGAGATGGGCATCGGAAACACCACGACGTCCAGCGCCGTGGCCGCTGTGCTGCTGGGCCAGCCCGTCGAAGTGATGACAGGCCGGGGCGCGGGCCTTTCGGACGAGGGACTTGCCCGGAAGTTAGACGCTATCCATCGCGGCATCGCAAAAAATCAGCCCGATTCTGCCGACGCGCTGGACGTGCTGGCAAAGCTGGGCGGCTTCGACATCGCCGGACTCTGCGGCGTCTTCCTCGGCGGTGCACTGGAAGGTGTGCCGGTGCTGGCCGACGGTTTCATCAGCTGTGTGGCGGCGCTCTGCGCTGTCCGGTTCTGCCCGGCAGCGGCCAAGGCTGTTTTTGCAAGCCACTGCTCCACCGAGCCGGCCGCAAAGCTGGTGCTGAACGATCTGAACAAAAAAGCCCTCATCACGGCGGGCCTGCATCTGGGCGAAGGCACCGGCGCGGTGGCCGCCATCCCGCTGTGGGACATGGCGCTGGCCGTCTACAATGGCTGTTATTCCTTTGAAGAGGGCGGCATCGAAGCCTACACGCCGCAGGGGGGTGCGGGATGCTGACGCTGGTGCTCGGCGGCGCGGCCAGCGGCAAGAGCGCCTACGCCGAGAGCCTTGTGCTCAAGACCGGCCTGCCCCGCTATTACCTCGCCACCATGCAGGTCTGGGATGCCGAGTGCGCCGCCCGGGTGGAAAAGCACCGGAAAATGCGGGCGCAAAAGCAGTTCGAAACGCTGGAATGCCCGCTCCACCTCGACCGTCTGTCCCTGCCCGGCCGGGGGACCGTCCTGCTGGAAGATCTCGGCAACCTCGTCGCCAACGAGCTTTACAGCCCCGGCGGGGCAGGAAAGCACACCGCCGAGGCCGTTTTGGCCGGGCTGGAACGCCTCGCCGCCGGGTGTGATAACCTTATCGTCGTATCGAACGAGGTGTTCAGCGGCGGTGCCGACTACGCAGGCGACACCGACCAGTATCTGCTGGCGCTGGCGCAGGTGAACAACGCCTTCGCCGCCCGGGCGGACAACGTCTGCCGGGTGGTCTGCGGCCTGCCGGTGTACTACAAAGGGGGAGAAAAGCTGTGACTGTTTTGCAGACCATCGCGGTGGCCTTTGCGATGTTTTCGGCCCTGCCGGTGCCGCAGTTCGAGTGGAACGAGAAAAATATGCGGTACGCCATGTGCGCCTTCCCCCTCATCGGGCTGGTGTGCGGCGGGCTGTGGTGTCTCTGCGGCGTCCTGCCCCTGCCGGAGCTGGCCCGGGCGGCGGCGTTCTGCCTCGTGCCGGTGGCCGTCACCGGCGGCATCCATCTCGACGGCTACGCCGACACCTCGGACGCCCTCTCGAGCTACGGCGACCGCGAAAAAAAGCTTGAAATCCTGAAAGACTCCCACTGTGGGGCCTTCGCTGTCATCCGGCTGTGCTGCTACTTTGTGGCCTACTTCGGCCTCTGCGGCAGTGTGCGGTTCACACCCCGGGCGGGCCTGTGCTGGACGCTGGCGCTGGTGCTGGAGCGGGCGCTGTCGGGCTTTGCCGTGGCGGCGTTCCCGCTGGCGAAAGACACCGGCCTCGCCCATACTTTTGCCACAGCGGCCGACAAGCAGACCGTCTGCCGCTTCCTCTGCGGCCTGTCGGCTCTGCTCATCCTGGCGCTGACGGCGCTGGGCGGCGGCGGGCTGGCGGCGGCGGCGCTTCTGGCGCTGTGGCGCTATTATTTCGTGGCCAAAAGGCAGTTTGGCGGCATCACCGGCGACCTGGCCGGGTGGTTTTTACAGCGGGCCGAGCTGTGGATGCTGGCGGCGCTGGCTGTCAGCCAGTGGGGAGGAGTGCTGTAAATGATGTTCATCACAGGGCCGCTCTACAGCGGCAAGCGCACCTTTGCGCGGAACTTCCGGGGCAGCGTCATCGCCGATGTGCAGGACGCCGCCGCCGAGACTCAGACCCCGGAGCAGCTCGAAACGCTGGCCCGGGAGCTGGCGGAATATGATATTGTCATCGCCACCGAGGTCGGCGGCGGTGTTGTCCCGATGGATGCTGAGGAGCGCGCCGGGCGGGAGGCCGCCGGACGGCTGGCCTGCCTGCTGGCAGAGCGCGCCGACTGCGTGGTGCAGATGTTCTGCGGCATCCCGACGGTATTGAAAGGAGAATTACCCCAATGTTGATCTATCTGCTGCGTCACGGCCTGACCGAATACAACGCCCAGAAGCGCTATCAGGGCCAGCGCGACATCCCGCTCTCGGCGGAGGGCCTGAGCCAGCTGCGCCGGGCCGACATCGACCCGAAGGTGGTCTATATCACCCCGCTGCAGCGGACGGCCCAGACGGCCCGGGTGCTCTTCCCGGAGGCAGAGCTTGTGGTCGTGAAGGACCTGCAGGAGATGTGCTTCGGCAGCTTCGAGGGCAAAAACTACGTCGAGATGGAGCACGACGCCGATTATCAGGCGTGGGTGCAGGCCAACTGCGAGAGCAAATGCCCCGACGGTGAGCGGAAGGACGACTTCTCGAACCGCATCTGCAATGCCTTCTCTGCTCTGGTGGACAAGGCGCTGGCCGACGGCGAAGAGCTGCTGGTCATCCTGGCCCACGGCGGCACCCAGATGGCGGCTATGGAGCGGTACGCCCTGCCCAGGCGCGATTATTATGCGTGGTGCGGCCCCAACGCGGGCGGCTATGTGCTGGATGCCGCCGACTGGGCCGAGAAGCGCCAGCTCCGCCTCGTGAAGACCGTGCAGTACACGAAAGACGCGGAGGCCGGCGTATGATGACCGCCTGGGCTGTGCTGGGAGGCTTCGTGCTGGACGCCATTTTCGGCGACCCGGCATGGCTGCCCCACCCGGTGGTGTACATGGGCAAAGCCATCTCCCGGCTGGAAAAATTCCTCCGCTCCCGCCTGCCCAAAACGCCTCAGGGCGAGCTGCTGGGCGGCGCGGTGCTGGCGTTCTGCCTGCCGGTGGGGACGCTGCTGCTCACGGGCCTTGTCTGCTGGGGCGCGGCGATGCTTCACCCGCTGCTGGGGCTGGCCGTCCAGATGTTCTGGTGCGGGCAGGCGCTGGCCGCGAAGGGGCTGATGCAGGAGAGCATGAATGTCTACCGGGAACTGGTAAAAGACGACCTGCCCGCCGCCCGGAAGGCTGTGAGCCGCATCGTGGGCCGCGACACGGAAGCTTTGACCGCCGAGGGCGTGACCAAGGCGGCGGTGGAGACGGTGGCCGAGAACGCCAGCGACGGCGTCATTGCGCCTTTGCTTTATATGCTGCTGGGCGGCGCGCCGCTGGCCCTGACCTACAAGGCCATCAACACCATGGACAGTATGCTGGGCTACAAAAACGAAAAATATCTCTACTTTGGCCGTGCCGCCGCAAAACTGGACGATGTGGCGAACTATATCCCGAGCCGTCTGGCGGCGCTGCTCTGGATCATGGCGGCGGCGTTCACCCGCAATGACGCCAAGGGCGCGTGGCGTATCTGGCGGCGGGACCGCCGCAATCACGCCAGCCCCAACAGCGCCCAGACTGAGAGCGCCTGCGCCGGTGCGCTGGGCGTTCAGCTGGCCGGGCCGGCCTATTATTTCGGGGAATATTATCCGAAGCCCACCATCGGCGATCCGCTGCGGCCCATCGAGCCGGAGGATATTCTGCGGGCAGATCGGATGATGTATGTAGCCAGCGGATTTGCGCTGGCGTGGGGATGTGCGATACGGGGGTTCTTGGGATGAAACAACTGGTCCACGGCGGTGACTGGATGGGCTACCGCGAACGCTTTGGCCGCGACGCGCTGGATTTTTCGGCGAACGTCAGCCCACTCGGTCTGCCCGAAGGGGTGGCGCAGGCCATCCGGGACGCTCTGCCTCTGGCCGACCGCTACCCCGACCCCCTCTGCCGCACCCTGCGGGCGGCGCTGAGCCGGGCCGAGGGTGTGCCGCAGGAGCATATCCTCTGCGGCAACGGCGCGGCGGACCTCATCTTCCGGCTGGTCTGGGCCGTAAAGCCCCATAAGGCACTGGTGACTGCCCCGACTTTTGCCGAGTACGCCTCTGCATTGGATACGGTGGAGTGCGAAGTGAAACGCTTCTTCCTCGATGAAACGAATGATTTCGCCCCGACGGACGCCCTCGTGGACGCCGTGGACGAGAGCATCGACATGGTGTTCCTCTGCCAGCCGAACAACCCGACGGGGCAGCTGGCCTCACCCGAACTGGTGAAAAAGCTGCTGCGCCGGTGCGAGGAGTGCCGCACGATTTTGGCCGTAGATGAGTGCTTTCTGGACTTTCTGCCCGACGCCGACGGGTGGACCGCGAAGCCTCTGCTGGAAAGTGGGAACCTCGTCATCCTGAAAGCTTTCACCAAGCTCTACGGCATGGCCGGCGTCCGGCTGGGTTACTGCCTCTGCGGCGACGAAACGCTTCTGGAAAAAATGCAGACAGCGGGCCAGCCGTGGGCCGTGTCCAGTCTGGCGCAGGCGGCAGGCGTCGCGGCCCTGAAAGAAACCGCTTATGTGGACGAAGTGCGCGCCCTTATCGCCCGGCAGAGGCCCGTTCTGACGGCGGGCCTGCGGGCGCTGGGCCTGCGGGTCATCGACGGAAAGGCGAACTATCTGCTCTTCCGCGCGCCCGCCGACCTGAACGAGAGGCTTCGCCCGCTGGGAACACAGGTGCGCAGCTGCGCGAATTATCCGGGCCTCGGGCCGGAGTGGTACCGCACGGCGGTGCGCACGGCCCCCGAGAACGCCCGGCTGCTGGAACTTATGAAAGAGGTGCTGGGATGAGCAGGGCAAAATGCATCATGGTGCAGGGTACGATGAGCGGTGCAGGCAAAAGTCTGCTCTGCGCGGCGCTCTGCCGCATTTTTGCGCAGGACGGCCTGCGCGCTGTGCCGTTCAAGAGCCAGAACATGGCTCTGAACAGCTTCGTCACCAAAGACGGCCTCGAGATGGGCCGGGCGCAGGTGGTGCAGGCGCAGGCCGCCGGTGTCGAGCCGGACGTGCGGATGAACCCCATCCTCCTGAAGCCCAGCAGTGACGTGGGCAGTCAGGTCATCGTCAACGGCGAGGTGCGGGGCCAGATGAAAGCGTCGGAGTATTTCCGCACGAAACGGCAGCTGGTGCCGGACATCCTGAAGGCATATGACAGCCTCGCCGAGGAGGCTGACGTCATTGTCATCGAGGGCGCAGGCAGCCCGGCGGAAATCAACCTCAAGAGCGAGGACATCGTGAACATGGGCCTCGCCGAGATGGTGGACGCGCCGGTGCTTCTGGTGGGCGACATCGACCGGGGCGGCGTGTTCGCCCAGCTATACGGCACGGTGGAGCTGCTGGAAGAAAAAGAACGCCGGCGCATCAAGGGACTCGTCATCAATAAATTCCGTGGAGACGTAGAAATTCTGCGCCCCGGCCTTTCGATGCTGGAAGAAAAGACCCATCTGCCCGTGGTGGGCGTCGTACCGTACCTGAAGGTGGACATCGAGGACGAGGACTCCCTGAGCCAGCGCCTCGAGATGCGGGACGGCAAAAAGCCGCTGGATGCGGCTATCATCCGTCTGCCGCATCTGTCCAATTTTACGGACTTTATGCCGCTGGAACAGCACCCGCTGCTGGGCGTGCGGTATGTTTCGAACGCTCATGAGCTGGGTGCACCCGACCTCATCCTGCTGCCGGGCACGAAAAACACGGTGGACGACCTGCTCTGGCTGCGGCAGTGCGGGCTGGAAACGGCTTTGCTCAAGCTGGCCGCGAAAGGCACGCCGGTGTTGGGCGTCTGCGGCGGCTACCAGATGCTGGGCCAGACCCTCGACGACCCCACCGGCAGCGAGAGCGGCCGGCCGCAGACTCTGCGGGGGCTAGGTCTGCTGCCCACCCGGACCGTGTTCAGCGAGCAGAAGCGCCGCGCACAGGTCAAAGCGACCGTCGCCGCCGCCCCCTTTGCGGGTGCAGAGCTGGAAGGCTACGAGATTCACACCGGCGTGACCGAGGCTGAGGGCGAACCTTTCGCCCACTACCCCGACGGGGGCCGGGAGGGCTGTGTGCAGGGCAATGTGTTCGGCACCTACCTCCACGGTCTGTTCGATACTGGCACGCTGACCGAGGCGCTGGCGGGCTGGCTCTGCCGCCGGAAGGGCATCGACCCCTCCGACGCGGCCCTCATCCCGATGGAAGAGTACCGCCGCCAGCAGTTCGACATCCTGGCCGACGGCGTGCGCGGGGCGCTGGATATGGACGCGGTGTATGCCGCGATGGGAATGGAGAAGCGCTGAATGGAACAGGGACTTTTGCATCTGTACTGGGGCGACGGAAAGGGAAAGACCACCGCCGCTATGGGTCTTGCGCTCCGTGCGCTGGGGTCCGGGAAGCGGGTGGTCATCGTCCAATTTTTGAAGGGCGGGAACAGCGGCGAGATCCCGCTTCTGGCCCAGCTTGGCGCGGAGCTCTACCGGGGCAAGGCCGGGCAGAAATTCGTCTTTCAGATGACGCCGGAGGAAAAGGCCGCGACCCGGGAACTGCAAAACCAGAACCTCGCCGCCGCCATAGCACAGCCTGCCGACCTGCTGATACTGGACGAAGCCGGGAGCGCAGAAGAGCTGGATATGGTGGACGTCGATCTATTAAAAAAGGCCGTTCTGGAGCGGCCTGCCGGATGTGAGTGCGTCCTGACGGCCCACACGCCGCCCCAGTGGATGCTGGACGCCGCCGACTACTCCACCGAGATGAAATGCCACCGCCACCCCTACCAGAAGGGGATAAAAGCACGAAAGGGGATAGAATATTGACGCCGCAGCATCATTTACCTGCTGACATTGAGCGGACGAGCTTCCACATCATCACCGAAGAGCTGGAAATGATGGGCATGACCCCGCCGCCCGAGCACGAAGCCGTGGTCAAGCGGGTCATCCACACCACCGCCGACTTCGACTATGCGCGGAATCTCCACTTCACCCCCCGCGCGGTGGAGCAGGCCGTCAAGGCCCTCCACGCCGGGGCCGTCATCGTGACCGATACAAACATGGCGCTGGCCGGCATCACCAAACCCGGTCTGGCGAAGCTGGGCGGCACGGCCTGCTGTTATATGGCTGACCCCGAGGTGGCCGCCGCCGCAAAAGAGGCTGGCACCACCCGGGCCGTCGCAGCGATGAAAAAGGCAGCGCAGGAGCATCCCGGGGCCATCCTCGCCGTCGGCAACGCGCCCACGGCTCTGCTGACGATTGCAGAACAAATCGAAAGCGGCCTGCGGCCCGCACTGGTCATCGGTGTGCCGGTGGGCTTTGTGAACGTGGTGGAGAGCAAGGAGCGGCTCTTCGCCGTCTGCGAAAAGCATGATGTACCGGCCATCGTGGCGATGGGCCGCAAGGGCGGCAGCAATGTGGCCGCCGCCATCTGCAACGCCCTCATCTACTCCGCCGCCGAGATGCTCGACCCCTCGGCCCGGGGATGGAAGTGAGCGATAAGTTTTGGAGGAGCGCAATGAACCCTACAAGAAAGACCGATGAAAGCTTTTACCGGCTGTTTTCCGCGTCTCACACCGTTTCAGAGCATCTGACCAAGCGGGAGGACAGCGAGCTGCGCGATAAATACGACCACAACGCGTTCTGCTATTACAGCCAGCCCTCGGCAGATGAAGTCCGGGCCGCGCTGGCCTACCAGAAAGAGCGGGGAGACACCTTCCTCAAGCTGGAAGGGTACGAGCCGCTGGCCGATGCATTCGGCATGGAGTGCGAAGAGACCCTGACGATGGTTCTGCCCCCGGAAACAGACATCCGCAGCTGGAAAACGAACCCGGATGTTTCGATCAAGGCCCCGGACGCAGACCAGCTGGAACAGCACGAACTGAAATACTACGGCCCGTTGTACGGAGATGATTTTACCGTGCGGAACAACCGGAACCTCCGGGAAAAGCTGACCTACCTCGGCGCGTATCTGGGCGGGAAGCTGGTGGGTGATTGCTATATTTTCGCATCCGATGGGTATGTCTGCATGGACGGCCTGCTGGTGGACGAGGATTTCCGGCACCAGTACATCGCCATGACCCTGATGAAGCATATTGCCGAAAAGGCGCAGGAGCGCGGAGAGATCCTGTATCTTCACGCTGCCTCCGAGGATACACCGAAGGAACTGTATGCGAAGATGGGATTTCAGGCCGTTGACAAGCTCTATGAATATCTCTGCACCGATTTCTCGAAACTGAAAATATGAACGAATGCGCGCCGGATACGGCGATGGGCCTCCCAATGCGGGAGGCCTTTCTGTTACACCGTTGCCAGCACGGCGAGGATGCTCTGCCAGCGTTTGTTCTCGACGGCGGGCGCACGGCGGACGGGCCGGGACTGTACAGGCTGAGGCCGCTGAGCCGTCTGGGGCAGGGGAGTGAAAAGCGCGGCCTGCCATGCGGCGGCAAGCTGCATGGCCTCCGGGCAGCTCTGCAGGGTGCGGCGCTCGGCCCCGGCGAGGTAGTCGCCCAGCCAGCAGAGGATGGCCGCGATGTTCAGCTGCTCTGCGGCGCGGGTGCTCCAATAGCTCCAATGGGCGGGACGGCCCACGAACCGCTCCACCGTGATGAGCGCACCCTCCCGGGCAGCAGAGGGGGAGACCGTTCCACAACCACCGGCAGTATGGGCCAGAACATCCAGAATGCGCGCCATCTGGCCGCTGTCGAGAGCGTCGTCCCGGACAAAAGCAGAGAAATCCGTCTGGGCCAGCAGACCGTCGGCGGTGGCGGGGAAGCGCCCCGTCAGCTCGCCCGAGGCGTTGTGGCAGCTCTGCCACCCTTTGCGGACGAGCTGGAAGTTCAGCTTCTGACGTCCCATCGTGGAATAGAACACCCGGGCCTTGCCGCTGACCGGCTCCTGCCGCAGCTCGAGATAAGCGTCTGCGCCTCCGAGGTCTTGGACCTTGACGCTGAGCACAAGGCGGTACTCAGGCTTCTGGCTGGACATGGCAAGATGCATCTCTTCAAAATAACGTGCGGCATCCATAGCGGTTCTCCTTCCTGTGGGCGCGGGGTGATGTGTAGGTGTGCGGCCCTTCGTTGGTTGTAGTATATCATAAATTGCGCCAAGATACAACTATAAGTTTGCAAATAAACCAAAAAACTTTTTGATTCTTCTGCAATGCAAAACAAGATGGTTGTGAACGACAACAAAAATACGGGGCCGCTGGCAGCAGATACAACTGCACAGCGGCCCCGTACATTATTATGATTCAGTCGCCCAGCTCCCGTATCTCGTTCTGGATGAGTCGGCCTGCGGCCCGGGCCAGCTGGTCCATACCCCGGATGCGGGCCATGTTCTTGCCGTAGATGCGGGAGGCGTCGGCGGCGCTGGCGTCTTCGCCCATAAAGACGGCGGAGACCCGCAGACCCTTCCGCTGCAGCGCCCGCACCTCGGCGGCGGCGTCCTCCACGCCCGCGCTGCCGCCGTAGTCGCGGCCCAGCGGGTCATCGGGGGAGGGCGGGATGCGGCGGCTGTCGTTGGGGGAGGCATCCGTCAGAAGGACGAGCAGGTGCCGCGCGGCGGGGCCGGGGTCGAAGTCGATGAGGTCGCCTGCGGCCCGCAGAGCCAGACCGTCCCGGTTCCAGCCCGAGGCGAAATACTGGCAGATGCCCTGTAAGCTCTTCTCCTTGAAGCCCTTGAGCACCCGCAGAACGGTGTAGCCCCGCAGGCTGGAAAAGCAGCTCACCCGCACCGGGATGCCGCAGGCCGCGAGGCTCTGGGCGAGGATAGATCCCTGCGCCGCGATGACCTCCTGACAGTGGAGGCGGGAAGCCGAAGCGTCCAGCAGAAGGTCAACGGTGAAGGACGGGTGGTTCTCTTCCTCGGCACAGCGGAACACCCGGTCGTCGTCCATGACGGTGCGCCAGACCCGCTCCGGGTCGAGATTGCCGCTGCGGGCGACCCGGGCGTTGGGCTGCTGGTGGACGAGGATGCAGTTGCGTATCTGTTCGGTCAGCCGCAGCACGACGCTGCGGTGAAGCTCGAGGTTTTTCGAATAGTACGCCCGGTTCCGCTCAGCCTGAAGCTGGGCCTGTTCGGCCAGGTGCTTTGCCTCAGGGGTAGGGGCCTGCTCCGGGCTGGGGACGCCGGAGGCAAACCAGAGGTGACAGCCCAGATGCTCCCCGGTGCAAAGCTCCTGCTCGGCCTTCCGCAGCCGTTCGGGCGGGTAGAGCGACCGGCCAAAGCAGCTTTCGATGTAGGCGCGGTCTTCCTCGGCGCGCTGGCGCAGGGTGATGTGGGCCAGCCGCTTGTCGGCGTGGATGCCGCTGCCGGAGGCGTCCACCGAGCCGGAATGCTCCACCGTCACCCGGTCGGTCTTTATCATCTGGGTGGGCATGGTGCGGGTCATGAGCGACGCCAGCAGACCGTCCAGATGGAGATGCAGCCCGGCCTTCTGATGCACCGTGCCGTTGAACAGCTCGAATTTGGCGTAGACGGCCAGCAGTGCGGTTTTCAGCTCGTCCGGCTTCGGGGGCGTCTCGGGACTGAGGGCGGCGTCGAGATTCTTTTCGTAGGGGGTCATGACCGGCGGCGTGCGCCCCTGCACAGCCCGCCAGCGCGCGGCCTGCATGGAGTAGACCAGCTGGTTCTTCGCCATCCACTCCTGCCGCGAGAGCTTGTACTGGATGCCGAAAAAGTAGTCCGCATGGGCGCGGCGGAGGGCCGAAAGCACCGGGCGGCGGGGCAGTTCCAGCGCGTAGACCGCGCTCTCGAGATAGAGCCAGGTCAAATCGTCCAGCATGGCCTGCCGGATGTCGCCCTCCCATGCGTCAAAGAGGCTGCGCACCAGCTCGTCGCCGTAGTATTTGTGGACCAGCCCCACGACGCAGTTCATGTAAAAATCAATGGTGCCGTCGGTGTTCCGGGCGAGGAACAGCGGCTCGAAGCCGTAGGCTCCTGCCGCTGCCCACACCTGATTGGCGGCCCGCCGCTCTTCGGCGGTGTAGCTCTGCGCTTCCATAAAAACGCCCCTTTTTTAATCGAAGAGCTTTGCGGCGGTGAGCTGGGCCGGGATGCGGGCGGCAATGGCATCCCGGATGAGGCCCTGTTCGTAGGAGTCGAAGGCTTTGTTGGTGATGCCCATGTCCAGCGCAGCCCCGGCAGCGACGCCCCGGCGCATCAGGCGCAGGGCATCCAGCATACCGCGCAGGTCGAGAGCTTTGGTGGAGATCTCTGCGCTGTCGCACTTTTTCTGCAAATCGAGGAAGAGCAGGGCAAACTGCCTGACATACTTGCTGTTCAAATCGGGGAACTGGGTGCGCAGGAGCTTTTCGAGGTTCTCCTCGGTGATGGTGGGCATCTGGATGACCACGAAGCGGGAGGTGAGGGCCTCGTTCAGCTCACGGGTGCCGGCGTAGCCGTAGTTCATGGTGGCGATGAAGCGGGTCTCCTCGGCCAGCGGGATGCGCTCGTAGCCCGGCACATCGATGGCGCGGCGGAAATCCAGCACCGCGTGCAGGACGGCCAGCGCCTCGTTTTTGGCCATGTTGATCTCGTCCAGAACGCCGAAGCCGCCGCTCTGGGCGCAGCGGTAGACCGGGCCGGGGCGGAACTTGACCTGTCCGCCCTCGAAGGTGTCCATGCCGATGAGGGACGCCGCGTCCATATTGACGTGGAACGAGATGTCCCACGCGGGGCGTCCGAAGGTGGCGGCGAGGTTTTCGGCCAGCACGTTCTTGCCGGTGGCCTTGCCGCCCGCCAGCAGCAGGTTTTCGCCGCAGAGCAGGGCGGCCAGCGCCTGCTCCCACACCTCTCTGCCGTAGTAGACGAAGGCAGGGGAGGGGATGCGGGGGCGCAGGGCCTCCGCCAGCGGGTGGGCGGTACGGTATTCTTCCACAGCGCGCAGCAGGTCGGGGGAGACCCCTTCCTGCCGCAGCGTATCCATTAGAACAGATGTTTCAGACATCCATGACATCTCCTTGCGGTTGGCAGTGCCAAACCGAAATTTCACCCTTATCATAGCACAACCCGCGCGGTTTGTGTAGGGCTTTGACGGGCAAAAAAGCGGCAAAGAAGTAGAGAAAATAAAGGTGAAGCTATTTTAACAAACTTTCAGCCGGGACGTGCAGATTTCACGTTCAAAGTAAATTGACAGGCCGCTTAAAATACGATAAAATAATTTTCGTTGTGTCAAAGTGAAAAAGAAAGGCGTAAAAGTATGCTCGAAACCATCACAGCCGTCAATCAGGCGGTCAACAGCTTTATCTGGGGCATCCCGGCGATGGTCTGCATCATCGGCGTGGGCCTGCTGCTCAGTGTGCGGACAGGCTTTTTGCAGCTCCGGAAATTCCCCTATGCCATCAAAACGACCATTGGCCGCATCTTCCGCAAAAAGGACGCCTCCGACGGCGCGATGACTCCGTTCCAGGCGGTGTGTACGGCGCTGGCCGCTACCGTCGGCACCGGCAACATCGCCGGCGTGGCGGGCGCGATCGCCATCGGCGGGCCGGGTGCGGTGTTCTGGATGTGGTGCTCGGCTCTGCTGGGCATGTGTACCAAGTTCTCCGAAGTGACGCTGGCCGTGCATTTCCGCGAGCGGAACAAAAACGGCGAGCTGGTGGGCGGCCCCATGTACTATATTAAAAACGGCCTCGGCAGCCGGTGGCAGTTCCTCGCGGTGCTGTACTCGCTGTTCGGCGTGCTAACGGTCTTCGGCACCGGCAACGCCACCCAGGTCAACACCATCGTCACAGCCATCGACTCGGCCCTGCTGGCCTACGGCAGCAGCCTGAACAGCATCCTGCCCACGGTCAACCTCGTCGTGGGCGTGGTGGTGGCCATGATGGTGGCTATGGTGCTGCTGGGCGGCGTCAAGCGCATCGGCAGCGTGACCGAGAAGCTGGTGCCGTTCATGGCACTGTTCTACGTCGTGCTGGCACTGGGCGTCGTGGTCATCAACTACCGGCGCTTCCCGGCGGTGCTGGCCTCCATCGTCGGCGGTGCATTTGACCCGCAGGCCTTCACCGGCGGTGCCATCGGCAGCATCTTCCTCAGTATGCAGAAGGGCGTTTCCCGCGGCATCTTCTCCAATGAGGCCGGCCTCGGCACCGGCTCCATCGCCCACGCCTGCGCCGATACCCGCAAGCCGGTCAAGCAGGGGATGTTCGGCATCTTCGAGGTCTTCGCCGACACCATCGTCATCTGTACCCTGACCGCCATGGTCATCCTGTGCAGCGGCGTGCCGGTGGGCTATGGCAGTGCGGCAGGCGCAGAACTGACCATCTCCGGCTTTACGGCCACCTACGGCGGCTGGTCGTCCATCTTTACGGCGGTGGCGCTCTGCAGCTTTGCATTCTCCACCATCATCGGCTGGGGTCTCTACGGCTCCCGGTGCATCGAGTTCCTGTTCCACACCGACAAGGTGGTCGGCCCCTTCCTCGTGGTCTACTCCTTCGTGTCCATTCTGGGCGCGACGGTCGATCTGGGCCTGCTGTGGAGCATCGCCGACACCTTCAACGGACTGATGAGCATTCCGAACCTCATGGCCCTGCTCCTGCTGTCCGGCACGGTGGCAAAGCTCACGAAGGAGTTCTTCGCGGGCGAGGGCGCACAGAAGTAAAAGCTTTATTGTAATTGAGACACGGCAGATGTGCGTTAAAGTACATCTGCCGTGTTTTTGTGTGTTCTGATAAAAAATCGCGGCCTGTTTTATGAAGAAAGCTGAAATATGCGTCGAAAAGCGAGAGCGCTTGACAAAACAGCCGGGGGGGTACACTGGAAAAAATGGAAATCATATTTCCAGAAACTGAGGAGGATGTTTTATGAAAGTTGTAAAGAAACTGATGGCACTGGTTCTGGCCAGCGCCCTTGCCCTGACCCTGCTCACCGGCTGCGGCGGAGGCGGTGGTGGCGGCGGAAGTGTTTCCATTAACGGAACTACTGTGACGATTGGCGGTACGAACAATGCAGATACTGAATTTTCAAAAACATTCATTAGTGCATTGAGTGCTGGCGCGGGAATCAATGTGACATATAGTGAAGCGGAAGCAGTAAAAGCACAGAAATATATAAGAGCTGCATCCAAAGTGAAAAATTCTGACCCAAGTGACGGCATAATCATGGCAGTTCTTAGCGAGGCCGGAATTGACCTCACGAAAGAAATGCTGTTTGGCTCGGATGAAACTGTTACGAGCTATCAAATCATGGATATTGCAGAACAGATGGATAACTGGACGGAAACGCTGGCACAGAAGGGATTGACTGTTAGCTATGAAGGAGCTAAGTTTGGCTATGTTACGATGACTGGCGGCGGCGAGACTTCGATTCTTATGGTTATGGAGTATACGGCAACCTAAAGAAACTGAATTAAATCCAGTAAATAGCAATAAGCGCCCTCCGGCCCGCGCCGGAGGGCGCTTTGCTGTCAACAAACCTCTGATTTTGTCTACTTTCTCTGCAAAAGCTCAAAAAAGTATAAAAATTTCATGGAAATCATAAGAACTGATATTGAATAAATTTTAACAAAGTGGTAAAGTAAAAGCAAAGAGAGTCGTACCCGCCGCCCGGCGGGGCGCAAAATCAGGAGGTTTTACCAATGGCTGATCGTATCGTTCTGAATACTATTTCTTATCATGGCCACGGCGCTATCGAGAACATCGTTCCTGAGCTGACCGCCCGCGGCTACAAGAAGGCTTTCGTTTGCTCTGACCCCGACCTTCTCAAGTTCGGCGTCACCAAGAAGGTCACCGACCTGCTGGACGCTGCAGGCTTCGCCTACACCGTCTACAGTGAGATCAAGCCCAACCCCACCATCGCCAATGTGCAGGACGGCGTGGCCGCTTTCAAGGCCGCAGAGGCTGACTGCATCGTGACCATCGGCGGCGGCTCTTCCATGGACACCGCAAAGGCCATCGGCATCATCATCAACAACCCCGAGTTCGCCGATGTGCGCTCTCTGGAAGGCGTCGCTCCCACCAAGAAGCACGCCGTCTTTACCATCGCGGTCCCCACCACTGCCGGTACTGCCGCTGAAGTCACCATCAACTACGTCATCACCGATGTCGAGAAGAAGCGCAAGTTCGTCTGCGTCGATACCAACGACATTCCCGAGATCGCTGTGGTTGACCCCGATATGATGGCCTCCATGCCCAAGGGTCTGACTGCCGCCACCGGCATGGACGCTCTGACCCACGCCATCGAGGGCTACATCACCAAGGGCCACTGCACCATCTCCGATATGTTCCATCTGGAAGCCATCAAGCTCATCAGCGAGAACCTGCGCGGCGCTGTCCAGAACACTCCGGAAGGCCGTGAGGGCATGGCTCTGGGCCAGTACATCGCCGGCATGGGCTTCTCCAACGTGGGTCTGGGCATCGTCCACTCCATGGCACACGGCCTGTCCGCTCTGTATGACACTCCCCACGGCGTGGCCTGCGCTATCCTGCTGCCCGTCGGTCTGGAGTACAACAAGACCGTCGCCGGTGAGCGCTATCGTGCCGTCGGTAAGGCCATGGGCGTGAAGGGCATCGACGAGATGAACGACGCACAGGCCGCAGATGCCACCATCGCCGCTGTCAAGCAGCTGAGCGCTGACGTGGGCATCCCCGCAAACCTGAACGGCATCCTGAAGGAAGAGGATATCCAGTTCCTCGCCGAGTCCGCTTATGCTGACGCCTGCCGTCCCGGCAACCCCCGCGACACCAGCGTGGAGGAGATCGTGGAGCTGTACAAGAGCCAGCTGTAAGCTGAGTCGGAGCGATTTACCCTTATAAAAAATACAGGCCGCTGTAAAATAACCTCTCAGTCTCGCATTCGCTCGACAGCTCCCCTACCGAGGGGAGCCTCTGGCGAAAAGGCAAGGCTATCCGTCATGCCAAAGCCTCCCCTCGGTAGGGGAGGTGGCAGCGCGTTAGCGCTGACGGAGAGGTTTCTTACAGCGGCCTTTTTGCGTAAAAATCCCGTCTCCCTCTTGCGGACGCGGCCAAAACTGTATACAATAGCCCTATAACCGTTTATATGGGAAAGGAAACACGCAATGGAGCTGAATTTTTATACCCTCTGCGTCATCTATCTGGTCTACTCGTTCCTCGGCTGGGTAGCCGAGACAGTGGTGGCGACCATCAAGGGCCGCGCTTTCGTCAACCGCGGCGTGGCGTCCGGCCCGTTCTGCTTCGTGTACGGCACGGCGGCTGTGCTGATGGCGGTGGGCTTTGCCGACCTGCGCTCGACGCCGGTGGCCCTCTTCCTCGGCTGTGCGGCCAACTCCACCGTGGTGGAGTGGGTGACGGCCAAGCTGCTCGAGAGGATGCACCGCCGCCGCTGGTGGGACTACTCGGATAAAAAGTTCAATCTGGACGGCTACGTCTGCCTGCAGTACTCGGTGCTCTGGGGCCTGCTGGGCATGGCGAGTGTGCTTTGGGGCAACGTCCTGCTGCTGCGGCTCTGCGCCCTGCTGCCGGGCTGGCTGCTGCATATCGGCGTCTGGGCGGCGATGACGCTGGCCGTCCTCGACCAGCTGGGCGCAGCGCTGGCCGTCAACCGGTACGCCGCCAGCCATCCGAGGCTGGAACAGCTCAACCTCGAGCTGGAAAAGCACTCGGACAAGCTGCGCCAGCGGCTCGTCGCCCATGTGGAAAAGCGTATCCAGCGGGCTTACCCGACCATCGTCCAGCCCGAGCCGACTGTTCAGAAAGAAAAGGCTCTGAGCTTCGGCGACCTCGTCTGGCTCTTTGTCATCGGGGCTTTCCTCGGCGACGTGGTGGAGACGCTGTTCTGCCGGGTGACGGCGGGCGTCTGGATGAGCCGCTCGAGCCTCGTGTGGGGACCCTTCAGCGTGGTGTGGGGGCTGGCGCTGGTCATGGCGGCGGTCCTGCTGCGGGGCAGCGAGGAGCGGAGCGACCGCTCCATCTTCCTGTTCGGCTTCGTGATGGGCGGCGCATATGAGTATATCTGCAGCGCCGTGGGTGAGCTGCTGTTCGGCGTCATCTTCTGGGACTACAGCGGCTTCAAGTTCAATCTGGGAGGCCGTGTCAACCTGCTCTACTGCTTCTTCTGGGGCATCGCGGCGGTGGTCTGGATCCGGTACGGCTACCCCCTCGTCGCAAAGCTGATGGCAAACCTGAAAAAGCACATCTTGCCCTGGATGACCGTGGTGCTGACGGTGTTCATGGCCGTGAACATGGGGCTTTCGGCACTGGCGCTGGCCCGGTACGACGCCCGCACCAGCGGCCTCGCCCCGGCGAACCAGCTGGACGTCTTCCTCGACGAACATTTTGACAACGCCCGGATGGAGCGGGTGTACCCCAACGCCAAAAAAACCGGCTGACCCGGCAGCCATAAACGCAAAAAAGCACTGCACCCGCCCGCTTTTGGGGAGTGCAGTGCTTTTGGTTTGTTCAGCCCTTACTGAGCGGCAAAGACCTTTACCTCGTCCTTGTCCATGAAGGCGGCACCGGCAAAGCCTGCTGCTTCCAGCTGGCCCAGCTGCTTGCCGAGCTTCTTGCCCTGAGGCAGGACGGTGACGTTGTAGGTATCGCGCAGGGCAGCGGCCTTGCTCAGGACAGCGGTGAAGTCGGCGTCCTTACCGTAGAGCAGTGCGATCTTCTGCTTTGCGCCGGGGATCTGATAACCCTGCTCGAGCAGGATGCCGCAGACGCGCTCAAAGCCGATGGAGAAGCCGACTGCCGGCACCTGAGTGCCGAGGAACTTGCCCACCATGTTGTCATAGCGGCCGCCGCCGGCGACTGCGCCGCTGAACTGCGGGCAGGTGATCTCAAACACCATGCCGGTGTAGTAGCCCTGACCGCGCACGAGGCTGGGGCAGTAGGTCACCTGATAGCGGCCTGCGGCCATGGCGTTGGCAGTAGCGAGGACGTACTTGAGGTCGTCGGCGATGGTGGGGTCTGCGCAGCGAGCGGCCACAGCGTCCAGCGTCACCTCGCCGGCGGCGATGAAGTCGGCCAGTGCGTTGACCGCGCTCTCGGGCAGCTGCTTCTCGAGAAGCTCGGCCTTCACGCCGTCGGCACCGATCTTATCCATCTTGTCGAAGGTGATGCAGACGGAATCCAGCGTGTCAGCGGCAAAGCCCATGCTCTCCAGCATCCCGCGCAGGATGCGGCGGTCGTTGATGTTGACGGTGAAGCCGTCGAAGCCGATGCCCAGCAGGGCGCGGGTGGTCACGTCGATGAGCTCGACCTCGGCGTTGGGGCTCTCGTCGCCCAGAATGTCGATGTCGCACTGGACGAACTCGCGCAGACGGCCCTTCTGGGGGCGCTCGGCGCGGAAGACGCGGTCGGTCTGGATGACCTTGAAGGGGTGGGGGAGCTTGTCCTTGTTGGCGGCGTAGAAGCGGCTCAGGGGCAGGGTCAGATCATAGCGCAGGCCCATGTCGGAGAGCTCTTTCGGGTCGCCGGAGTTCAGGGCGGCGGTGAGCTTGTCGCCGCGCTTGAGCACTTTGAAGATGAGGTTCAGGTTGTCGCCGCCGTCGGACTTGTCGAGGTTTTCCATATCCTCCAGCATGGGGGTGGAGATGCGCTCGAAGCCGGATGCGCGGTAAGTCTCGAGAATTTTGCCCTGAATGTAGTCGCGCAGGGTCTGCTCGTTGGGCAGAAGGTCGCGCATACCTTTTAAGGCCTGAGTTTTCATAATATAGTCCTCTTTCTGTATAGCCCTCTCAGTCGCGGATGGCAGATACTGAGCCTAACCTCTCAGTCTGCTTCGCAGACAGCTCCCCTCCTAGGGGAGCCTCTGGCGAAGAGATAAAGTGTTCCGAAATGCCAAAGCCTCCCCTCGGTAGGGGAGGTGGCACGGCATCAGCCGTGACGGAGAGGTTTAGGCACAGAAGCAACGTGACGAAAGAGATGATTTTTATAATACCCTTCTAATTATAAAGAATACTGTCTTTTTGTCAATCGAAAAGGACACACTATTCTCTGAGGTGATGCACGAAATGCAGAAAACAAGACCCTGGGCCATCCTGGCGGCGGGCGCGGCCATTCAGGTATTGACAGGCCTGCCCGCCGCGTGGGGCGTGTTTCAAAGACCCGTCATGGAGGAATACGGCCTCAGCGAGCAGGGGGCAGGCTATGCCTTCGGAGTGCTCATCGCATTTTTCGGCATCGGGTGCGTCATCGGCGGCTTTCTGCAGGATAAGCACGGCCCTCGCTTTGCAGCTTTGTGGGGGACGGGTCTGCTCTGCGGCGGATTCTTCGCGGCGGCGGCTCTCCCGGCAGAGAAGGGAAGTGCTTTTTTCGGGGTGTTCAGCATCCCGGCAGGGCTCGGCACAGCCTTTCTCTATCCGTCCATCCAGTCCTGCGCCCAGAAGTGGTACAAGGGCCGGAAGGGCCTCGCCACCGGCGTCATCGGGGGCGCAGTGGGGTTGAGCGGAGCGTTCCTGACCGTCTTTGTCCGCACGGCGCTGCGGGGCTTCGGGCCGGTGCAGGGTATCCGGGGCGCGTTCTGGGCGCTGGGTGCGCTGACCCTGCCGGTCTGCCTCGCGGGCAGTGCATTGCTGACCGACCCGCCGTCCGAAAAGCCTCAGCCCAGCCAGCAGGGAAAGGCTAAGGCCGCGCCGCCCCTCGACCTCTCGCCCCGGCAGATGCTTGGCACGCGGCAGTACTGGCTCTGCGCCGGAGCGGTCTGCTTTTCCACCCCGGCGGTGCTGCTGTTCAGCCCCATCATCCTGAAACTTGGCATGGAGCGGGGACTGGACGAGAGCGCCGCCCTCTGGGCCGTGGTGCTGGGCAGCGTGGGCAGTGCGGCCGGACGGCTGCTGATGCCCCTGCTCAGCGATAAGATCGGCCGCCGCCCCACCGACCTCATCCTCTTCGGCGTGTCGCTGGGGCTTTCGGCGGCGTTCCTGTTCGCCCGGGGGTGGGCCGTCGTGGCAGTGTATGCGGGGCTGACGTTCTGCTACTCGGCGCTGGCGGCGGTGCTGCCCGCCCTCTCCACCGATCTGTTCGGCCTGCCCCACGCCGGGGTGAACTACGGCTTTCTGGCGCTGGGCCAGAGCGTGGGAAGCCTTTTGTTCCCCTGCATCGCTGATTTCTGGGGATTCGAGCAGGGGAGGCACATCCTCGCCATCGCGGGTGCGGCGGCGGGCTTCACCTGCATCTGGGCCGTCACGCCGGTGCGGCGGGAGCCGCAGAAAAAACCGAATTGAGAAGTTGCGCTCCTGCGCAGAAAAACGAAAATGGCAAAAAGATTGCGAAAAATTTGTCAGAAATGACTTGCAAATTGGGCCAACGTCCTCTATAATAAAATTGTGCGTGGTAGTACCGGGAAAGGCGCTGAAAAGAGAGCGGCACGGCCCGGTCAATGCAAGGTGGCAGGGGAGAGAAGCTTCTGCCGCACGGCATCAATTTGTCAAAAGGAGAGTATGATTATGACCTATTCGCAGCAAGTACAGAATATGTGCCCGATCACCAAAGGTCCTAAGCATGGTCCGGCCCCCATCCCCGAAGAGGGCGCATGGGTCAAGGCCTATGAGATCAAGGACATCAGCGGCTACACCCATGGTGTGGGCTGGTGCGCACCTCAGCAGGGTACCTGCAAGCTGTCTCTGAACATCAAGAACGGCGTCATCGAGGAGGCTCTGGTGGAGACCATCGGCTGCTCCGGCATGACCCACTCTGCTGCTATGGCAGGCGAGATCCTGCCCGGCAAGACCATTCTGGAAGCTCTGAACACCGACCTCGTCTGCGACGCCATCAACGTGGCTATGCGCGAGCTGTTCCTGCAGATCGTCTACGGCCGCAGCCAGACCGCTTTCTCTGAGGACGGTCTGCCCATCGGCGCAGGTCTGGATGACCTGGGCAAGGGCCTGCGCTCCATGACCGGCACCATCTTCTCCACCAAGGAGAAGGGCGTCCGTTATCTGGAGCTGACCGAGGGCTACATCAACAAGCTGGCTGTGGATGCCAACGGCGAGGTCATCGGCTATCAGTTCGTCAAGCTGGGCAAGATGATGGAGGACATCCGTCACGGCAAGACCCCCAACGAGGCTTACGAGAAGAACGTGGGTACTTACGGCCGCTTCAGCAAGGAAGCAGGCGCCGTCAAGTACATCGACCCGCGTGAGGAATAAGAGAGGAGGAACAACTCATGGCAACTTTTGAATCTATGGATCGCCGCATGCCGAAAATCGAGGCATGCCTGAAGGCCAACGGCCTCGAATCTCTGGACGCCTGCAACGAGATGCTCCTCGCTAAGGGCATCGACTGCGACAAGATCGTCCGCGGTGTGCAGCCCATCTGCTTTGATAACGCTGTCTGGGCTTATACCCTGGGTACCGCCATCGCCGTCAAGCGCGGCCTGACCGATGCTGCCGAGTGCGCAGCCGCCATCGGCGAAGGTCTGGAAGCTTTCACCATCCCCGGTTCTGTCGCTGAGCAGCGTCAGGTCGGTCTGGGCCACGGCAACCTGGGCGCTCGTCTGCTGAGCGAGGACACCACCTGCTTCGCTTTCCTGGCAGGCCACGAGTCCTTCGCCGCTGCTGAGGGTGCCATCGGCATCGCCCGCACCGCAAACAAGGTCCGCAAGACCCCCCTGCGCGTCATCCTGAACGGCCTGGGCAAGGACGCCGCTTACATCATCTCCCGTATCAACGGCTTCACCTATGTGCAGACCGAGTACGACATCCCCTCTCAGACCCTGACCGTCGTCAAGGAGATCCCCTTCTCCGAGGGCGAGCGCGCAGCGGTCAAGTGCTATGGCGCCAACGACGTCATGGAGGGCGTTGCCATCATGAAGAAGGAGGACGTCCAGTGCTCCATCACCGGCAACTCTACCAACCCCGTCCGCTTCCAGCACCTGGTCGCCGGCACCTATAAGAAGTGGGCCATCGAGAACGGCAAGAAGTACTTCTCCGTCGCTTCCGGCGGCGGCACGGGCCGTACCCTGCACCCCGATAACGTCGCAGCCGGCCCCGCCAGCTACGGCCTGACCGACTCTCTGGGCCGCGTCCACGGCGATGCTCAGTTTGCAGGTTCCTCTTCTGTGCCTGCACACGTCGAGATGATGGGCCTCATCGGCATGGGCAACAACCCGATGGTCGGCGCTACTGTCGCCTGCGCTGTTGCTGCTGCACAGGCCAACGCCTAAATCCTTTTCCCAAGTTCGGCAGAGGGGGCTGCTTGTAAAAGGGCAGCTCCCTTTTTATGCTGATAGATGTTCGCAACCACAAACCACGAAGCAAGCAAGGAAGGAAAAACATGAAGAAAGCTCAGATCAAGAAGAGCGTGTCTGCACTGGCTATGGCAGCGATCATCGCGGTCAGCCTGTTTGGCTACGGCTGCGGTGCAAAGCCTGCCTCTACCAGTTCTGACGCGGGTGTGTCCGGTGACTTCACCGGCACTGCCAAGGGCTTCGGCGGCGACGTTTCCGTCACCCTGACCCTGGAAGACGGCAAGATCACCGGCTGCACCGCTGAGGGCAAGGACGAGACCCAGGGCGTCGGCTCTGAGGCCATCGCCAAGATGCCCGGCGAGATCGCCGAGAGCGGCAGCATCGCCGTGGACGGCGTGTCCGGCGCTACCGTCACCTCTACCGCCATCAAGGAGGCTGCTGCAGCTGCTCTGACCGCTGCCGGCCTGAACCCCGATGACTACAAGACCGCTGTGGAGAAGACCGGCTCTGCCGAGGACTCCACCGTTGAGGCCGACGTCGTCGTCGTCGGCGCAGGCGGCGCAGGCATGACTGCGGCCATCACCGCTGCCGGTGAGGGCAAGAGCGTCGTCATCCTCGAGAGCCAGTCCATGGTGGGCGGCAACTCCGTCCGCGCTACCGGCGGCATGAACGCCGGCAAGACCGTCTATCAGGATGAGAACGAGTTCGGCGAGTCTGCCGGCGTCGAGAAGACCCTGAAGACTGCTGCCGAGAAGTACGCCGACAACGAGACCATCACCGCTCTGGCAAAGACCGTCTCCGAGCAGTGGGCTGCCTATCAGGCCAACCCCACCGGCTACTTCGACTCTGTCGAGCTGATGGAGCTGGATACCATGATCGGCGGCAAGGGCATCAACGACCCCGAGCTGGTCGAGACCCTGTGCGCAAACTCCGCTGACGCCATCGACTGGCTGGACGAGCACGGCATCACCCTGCACAACGTCTCCAGCTTCGGCGGTGCATCCGTCAAGCGCATCCATCGCCCTGTGAACGCAGAGGGCAAGACCGTTTCCGTCGGCTCCTACATGATCCCCCTGCTGCAGGAGAACTGCGAGAAGGCCGGCGTCAAGATGATGCTGGACACCACTGCAACTGAGATCCTGACCGATGCCAACGGCGCTGCCGTGGGCGTCAAGGCCACCGGTGCTTCCGGTGAGACCGTCACCGTCAACGCCAAGGCAGTCGTTCTGGCTTCCGGCGGCTTCGGTGCAAACCTCGACATGGTCGTCAAGTACAAGCCCGAGCTGAAGGGCTTCATGACCACCAACGCCCCCGGCATCCAGGGCCAGGGCATCGAGATGGCACAGGCCATCGGCGCTGCTACCGTGGACATGGACCAGATCCAGATCCACCCCACCGTTGAGGCCAACACCGCTGCCCTCATCACCGAGGGTCTGCGCGGCGACGGCGCTGTGCTGATCAACGCTGAGGGCAAGCGCTTCATCGACGAGGTGGGCACCCGTGACGTCGTCTCCGCCGCTGAGATCGCTCAGACCGGCAGCTACAGCTGGCTGGTCGTCGATCAGGCCATGGTCGATGCTTCCAGCGTCATCCAGGGCTACATCAAGAAGGGCTACACCGTCACCGGCGCTACCTACGAGGAGCTGGGCAAGGCTATGGGCGTCGATGCCGCTGCCTTCGCAGAGACCATGGACAAGTGGAACGGCTACGTTGAGGCCAAGAATGACCCCGACTTCGGCCGCACCAGCTTCGCCAACCCCCTGAACACCGCTCCCTACTACGCTGTGAAGGTCACCGCCGGTGTCCATCACACCATGGGTGGCCTGAAGATCAACGCCAACACCGAGGTGCTGAATGAGAAGGGCGAGGTCATCCCCGGCCTGTTCGCAGCAGGTGAGGTGACTGGCGGCGTCCACGGTGCAAACCGTCTGGGCGGCAACGCTGTTGCTGACTTCACCGTCTTTGGCCGCATTGCCGGTGCTGCTGCCAGCGACTACGCTGCATGAGCATCCGCAAGCAGCCTGAGCCGGCAAAAGGCGCAAAACGCCTGAGCTGGAAGGCAAACCTCCTCTTCGCAGCCGTCGTCCTGGCGGCAGCTGTCCTGCTGGTCTTTCTGCTGCGTCCGCGCAGCAAGGCGGAACCGCTGGCAGCAGTCGTGGATTTCGGCGACGGCATCACCGAGGTGCTGCCGCTGGATAAGGACTACGATTACCTGTACGATGTGGGCAGCTATGTCGTTCATTTACAGGTAAAAGACGGCACCATCTCGTTTCAGGACAGCCAATGCCCGGACCATGTCTGTGAGCAGTTCGGCCAGCTGAGCGAGGAAGGTGCATGGGCGGCCTGCGTCCCTGCCGGGGTGTATGTGCAGCTGGCTCCGCTGAGCGAGGCCAAAGCCGCATCCTGATAGGATAAAAAATAAGAGACACCCGCATTGCTCTGAAAAGGGCGCTGCGGGTGTCTCTTTTTGCATAAAAACGGACGTGTATTTTGTAAATAAAGGGTGAAATGAAATTTGGACGCTTGAGTATTTTGGCGAAATGCGATACACTACCAATAACAGATTTTTCGTGCAAAGGGGCAACTATGCCCTTTTGCATCGACTAGGAGGAAAAGCATGATCTGGAAAAAGAAAAAGGATGCAGCGGCTCAGTCTGCTGAGGCTGCCGGGGAAATGACCGGAGCCAAGGGTAGGACCGGTGCAGGCGCATTTGCCAAAAAGAACTGGAAGTGGCTCGTGCCGCTGGTCGTCGTGGCGGCAGCGGGCGCTGTCTTTCTCATAGGCGGCGGAAGGAATGGCGCTGCCAGCCGCGATGTGACCTACGCCGAGACGACACCGGTCCGTCAGGATGTCTCCAACTCCCTGAGCGGCACCGGCACGCTGAACCCGGCCAATACATATACCGTCAAGTCTCTGGTGGACGGCAAGATCCTCACCGGCGGCTTTGAAGAGGGCGACAAGGTGGAGGAGGGCGATGTGCTCTACACCATCGACAGCTCGGATGCCTCCACCAATCTGGAAAAAGCCAGCATTGCCCTGCAGCAGGCCCAGCGCAGCTATGACAAGACTGTGGACCGCCAGTATGTCCGCGCAGAGGTGGACGGCACCGTCAGCAGCCTCAAGGTCGCAAAGGGCGACGAGGTGACCAGCGGCCAGGAGGTGGCGGTCATCCGCGACAGCTCCAAGATGCTGCTGAACCTGCTGTTCCCGGCAGCCGACGCAGCCAACTTCTCGGTGGGCCAGAGCGCTGACGTGGTGCTGGACGGCACCTTTGAGACGCTGAAAGGCACCATCACCGCCGTCACCGGCACCGATGAGCTGAGCACCGGCAACCTGCTGGTGCGCACCGTCACCATCCGGGTCAACAATGCTGGCGGTCTGACCACCGCCCAGGCCGCTACCGCCAGCGTCAATGGCGTCAGCTCCATCGCCTCTGCCACCTTTGCCTATCAGGCAGAGCGCACCCTGACCGCTCAGGCCAGCGGCACCGTTTCCGCCATCAATGTGCAGGAGGGCGGCGCGGTCTCCAAGGGCGACATCATCATCGAGCTGACCGGCGACGAGCTGACCGAATCCATCCAGTCTGCTTCCGAGTCCCTGCGCAGCGCTGAGATCTCGATGCAGAACCAGCAGGACAATATGTCCAACTACACCATTACCTCGCCCATCAGCGGCACCATCATTGAGAAGGACGCCAAGCAGGGCGACGCCCTGACCTCCGGCAGCACCCTCTGCGTCATCTACGACCTGAGCTATCTGGAAATGGTCATCAATGTGGATGAGCTGCAGATCGGCGCACTGTCCGTGGGCCAGAAAGTCCAGCTCACCGCTGACGCTGTGACAGACAAGACCTATGTCGGCACAGTCACCCGTGTGTCCATGAAGGGCAGCTCCAGCGGCGGCACCACGACTTATCCCATCACCATCCGCATTGACAACACCGACGGCCTGCGCCCCGGCATGAACGCCAACGCTGAGATCGTCGTGGCCGAGGCCAACAACGCCCTCGTCGTGCCGAATGCTGCCGTTATCCGCGGCGGTTATGTGCTGGTGAGCAAGAAGTCTCCCAGCGCAGCCAATGCGGTGGAAGACATGGACGCACCGGACGGCTATGTCTACGTCAAGGTCGAGACCGGCGTCAGCGACGACAGCTACACCGAGATCAAGAGCGGCCTGCAGGAGGACGACACGGTGGCCTACGACACCAGCTCTGTGTCGGATGACTATTACAGCGACAGTTACAGCGACAGTATCTGGTAAGGAGGTGCCCCATGAGCGCTCTGATCGAATTTGAGCAGGTGTGCAAGTATTATCAGATGGGCGATACTCTGGTAAAGGCCGCCGACCACATCACGATGAAGATCGAGAAGGGGGAGTTCGTGGCCATCGTGGGCCAGTCCGGTTCGGGCAAGTCCACCTGCATGAACATCATCGGCTGTCTGGACGTCCCCACCCACGGCATCTACCGGCTCAATGGCCGGGATGTGGGCAAGATGAACCGGGACGAGCTGGCGGATGTGCGCAACGAGATGCTGGGTTTCATCTTCCAGCAGTATAACCTTCTGCCCCGCCTCAACCTGATGGAGAATGTGGAGGTGCCGCTGATCTACGCGAATATCTCCCGCGCCGAACGCCACCGGATGGCGCAGGAAGTGCTGGAAAAGGTGGGTCTGGGGGATAAGATCAAAAACCTGCCCAACCAGCTTTCCGGCGGCCAGCAGCAGCGCGTTTCCATCGCCCGTGCTCTGGTGCGCAACCCGGCGGTCATCCTCGCCGACGAGCCCACCGGCGCTCTGGATTCCCACACTGGCCGCGAGGTCATCGGGATGCTCCAGCAGCTCCACAGGGAGGGGCATACCGTGGTGCTCATCACTCACGACAATTCCATCGCCGTGCAGGCGGAGCGTATCATCCGTCTGGAAGACGGTCAGGTGGTGTACGACGGCGACGCCCACGCGCCTGAGGCTGTCGTGCAACCCACTCTGTCCGGCGAAGCGGCACAGGAGGAAGCAAAATAATGGTATTAGAGACTTTCCGTCAGGCACTGCAGAACGTCTGGAGCAATAAACTGCGCACGTTTCTGACCATGCTGGGCATCATCATCGGCGTCATGGCGGTCATCGTCATCGTCGGTCTGGGCAACGGCATGACCAGAAGCATGCGGGACAGCTTTTCCGCAATGGGAACCAACACCCTCTCCATCCAGATATGGGGCTATGGTTCTCGCACTGCGACGGTGGATGATTTGTACGACCTCGTCAAAAAGAACCCCAAACTGCTTTCCTCCATCTCGCCGCAGCTGGATTTCAGCGACAACACCCCCAAGGTGGGGACTACGACCTACCGCTACAGCGAGATGTACGGCGTGGATGAAAACTACATCGAGATGAAGGGCTACACCCTTGCCAAGGGCCGGAACATCCAGTATATGGACATCGCAGACAACAAGCAGATCTGCGTCATCGGCGATTACATCAACCGCACGGCCTACGGCGGAAATGCGGTGGGCCAGACCATCAAGCTTGGTCCCTATAAGTTCCGCATCGTGGGCGTGCTGAAGGCCAAGATCTCCAACCCCGACCAGCAGGAGGGCAGCGACGACGACAGCGTCTACCTGCCCTACACCACAGCCATGCGCCTTTCCAACGAGAGTACGCCGGACTCCTACTCCGCCATCATGGTGGACGAGGGCCAGGCCAACGAGGCCAAGGCTGCGGTGGAGCAGGGACTGTATGACATCTTCAAGAGCGACAATGCTTACTACGTCTACAGCGCCAGCGAGTGGCTGGAAGAGATGAACAAGATGATCAACATGGTCATCGTCATCCTCACCGGCATCGCCAGCATCTCGCTGCTGGTAGGCGGCATCGGCATCATGAACATCATGCTGGTGTCCGTCACCGAGCGCACCCGTGAGATCGGCATCCGCAAGGCCATGGGCGCGAAGGAAAAGACCATCCTGGCCCAGTTCGTCACCGAGGCGGCCACTACCTCGGCTCTTGGCGGCACGCTGGGCATCGTCCTCGGCTACATCGTGTCGGCCATCGCCAATCAGGTGCTGCCCATGTTCACCGATGGCATGGATATCACGGTCAGCCCGTCCTTCAACTCCATCGCGGCAGCTTTCGGCATCTCGGTATTCATCGGAGTGCTGTTCGGCTATCTGCCCGCAAAACGCGCCGCGCGGCTCAACCCCATCGACGCGTTGAGATATGATTAACCTCTCCGTCTGTGCCTTTGGCGCAGCCACCTCCCCTGACGAGGGGAGGACTTGGCAGTACGGAAAGCTTTCTCTCTTCGCCAGAGGCTCCCCTCGGTAGGGGCAACAACGACGACCGCCGCCAGTGGCGGAAACAGGGAGTCGTTGTTGGGGCAGCGGCCAGCAAGACGCGCGCAATGCGCAGCGGATGCTGGGTGCCGCAACCCGGCCTTGTCGAGCGAAGCGAGACTGAGAGGTTTAACATTTTTTATAAGGAGATCACAATGAAAAAACGTCTTCTCGCATTTCTGCTGGCGGTCAGCATCGCGGTGTCGATGCTGGTGATGCCGGCATCGGCTGCGGGCAACAACACCGCCGTCCAGTTTGCCATCACGCTGGGTGCTATGGATTCCGAGCAGTCCGGCGCACTGAATGCAGCCGTGACCCGCGGCGCATTTGCCAGAATGCTGACCTCTTACTCTACCTACCGGGAGAGCGTCTCTTCTCAGGGGGCAGTGGGTACCCTCTACACCGACCTGCCCGGCTCCTCGGCATGGGCGCCCTATGTCCGCATCGCCGTGCAGCAGGGCTGGATGAACGGCTACACCGATGGCAGCTTCCGCCCGAACAACGCCGTCACGCTGGAAGAAGCCTGCACCGCAGTGCTCAAGCTGATGGGCTATAAGATGACCGACCTGAGCGGCGCGTTTCCCAACGCCCAGCTCAACAAGGCCAGCGAGATCGGCCTGCGTGCCGGCCTCGACCGCCGTCAGGGCGAAGCGATGAACTACGAGGACTGCGCCGTCCTGCTCTACAATGCTCTCACCGCCAACAACGCCAGCGGCTCGGCCTACGGCACGACCCTTGGCTTTACCGTGAGCAATGGTCAGGTGGACGGCTCCACCATCCTGCTCAGCAGCCTGGAAGGCCCCTTCGTGGCTTCGGAGAGCACGGTGCTGCCCTTTGTCCCTGCCAGCGTCTACCGCAACGATAAGGTCTCCGGCTCCGCAGAGCTGAACAAATACGACGTCTACTACTACAGCGAGAGCCTCAAGACCCTGTGGGTCTATACCCGCCGTGCCGCAGGCCGCATCACCGAGGTGTCTCCCTCGGCCAGCGCCCCCGCTTCCATCACGGTGGCAGGCACGTCCTATACGCTGGGCAGCACGGCTATTGCTTCTCAGGTGTCTTCTCTCAACGGCGGCGGTGTCGGCCAGGTGGTCACTCTGCTGCTGGGCATGAACAATGTGGCCGCAGGCATCATCACCGGCGAGGAGGCCGACGAGGTCTTTTACGGCGTGGTGCAGTCGTCCGCCCGCAACCTCATCGACGAGGACAACAGTGCCGATGTGCTTCAGACCGTCAAGGTCCTGTGTACCGATGGCCTTGCCCGCGAAGTGAATGTAGACAAGAGCCTGAATTTCCCCGCTGGCTGGCTGGTGGAAGTGCGGGTCAGCCCCGAAGGCGAGAGCGTGGAAAAAATCGATGAGCGCTCCGTCAGCGGCACTGTGAACGAGAACGCCACCGCGTTGGGCGATATGGCTCTGGCAGATGACGTGCAGATCCTTGATACGAGTACAGGGGGTGTGGCTGGGACGGTTCGTCCCAGCCGCCTATCGGGGGTAAACTTAAAGGCTTCTGATGTCCGCTACTACACCACCAATCCGCAGGGGCAGATCGACACGCTTATTCTGAACGATGTGACCGGCGACCTGTGGTACTACGGTGTGCTGGACGATGTGAAGAATGTCGCCGCCAACTACAGCACCCTTCTCAGTGCCATCAAGGCTGAGCCGGGTGACGGCACCATTGATACCAATGCAGTCGTCAGTCAGGTGAAGAGCATCATGGTACCCACCACCACAGAGATCTTGTGGGGCGTTATCTCCGGCGACATCCTCAGCACGGCATGGGAGCGCCTGACCAGCAACACCGGCGCACTTCTGGGCCTCGGCTTCCAGCAGATTGCCCAGATCACCGGCACTCCCTTCAGCCAGATATTCAACTTCATCGGCAGCGGTGCGACCTATATCGGCTACGTCAACGGCCAACAGGCCAGTCTGAGCACTTCCATCAAGTATCCTGTGCTGGCCGGCGGCATTGCGGTCTGTCAGGAGACGACCGGCTCTGTCCGCAACATGGTGCAGCTGATGCCCATGAAGATCGACAAGGTGGGTGCGGCCAGCGTCCTTTCCTCCAAGGGCGAAAGGTTTGAAATGGCCGATAATACGCAGGTCTACCTGTGGTACAAGGGTCAATATTACTACACCAAGCTCACTTCCGTCAACTCCGATGATTACTATCTTACCGGCTGGTACGACAACTTTGGCTGCGCCGCTGGCAAAAAGGTGCGTATCATCGTCGCCGTCAAAAAAGACTGATGGCAGGTTATTACAGCCGCCCCGCGCAGCTTGCCCGGCAGATGCGCCAGCTGCTTTTCCCGAGGCGGTGTCCCTGCTGCCGCAGGGTGCTGGGAACGCTGCCGCTCTGTGAGGTGTGTACACCGCGGCTGGAAGAGCTGCGCCGCGGCCCGGTCATGCGGCTGGACGTGAGCCGCCACTATCTGGGTGCTCTGGACGGGGCGGCTGCGCCCTACCGGTACGAGGGCGTCGTCCGTAGCGCCATCCTCCGTGCCAAATACGAAGGCGAAAGCTGGACAGCGGTGGAGCTTGGCGTGGAGATGACGGCCCGGCTGTTCGGGGCAGAGGTGGAGATGCACTTTGCAGAGCCGGTGCCGGGGCTGGTCCCCGGTGCGGCCATCGGTTATGACTGCATCGTTCCGGTGCCTGCCACCAGCCGTCGGCGCGGCTACAATGTGCCGGAGCGGATGGCGCAGCCTCTGGCCCATGCGCTGGGTCTCCCGCTGCTGCCAAAGGCGCTCTGCCGCGTCCGGGCCGGACGTCATCAGGCAGGACTCTCGCTGGACGAGCGTCTGGCAAATGCGGCCGGTGCCTTCCGGGCACAGGAACCGGAACTCGTGGAAGGGAAGCGGGTGCTGCTGGTGGATGACGTCATCACCACCGGCGCTACCGCCGCAGCCTGCGCGCAGGCACTGCTGGATGCGGGCGCCCACAGCGTCTTTGCCGTGGCAATGGCAGTCACCGAAAATGAAATGGACGCACCATCGAGAGCTTCTGGACGATGAGCGAAAAATCCAGAAAAAATCCAAGAAAAATAAAAAAAGCGCTTGACAAAACGGCCTATAGCGGGTATACTAATGGAGCTGTGAGCGATGAGCCACAACAAATATCCGGGTGTAGCGCAGTTTTGGTAGCGCGCTTGAATGGGGTTCAAGAGGCCGTGAGTTCGATTCTCGCCACTCGGACCAAACAAAAATAATCCGAACTTGTTTCCGATAGGAGATGGGTTCGGATTATTTGTTTTCTTCGGAAAATTAGCGTTTGCGAAGCAATGAAAGCCCCAGTGGGGCTTTTAAGCGACGGGACGGTCTGCGTTAGCAGATGGAGGGGCTTTGCCCCGACAAGTTCCATGCAGGTGTCCGTGGAAGATGAAATCCGAAATCATAGATTGACCGACATAAACTACGACATGATTTCGGGAGAATACGATTATGAAGGACGATGATAGGACTTGCTGGTTGATTTACATGAGACAGTTGTGTTTTCTTTGTAGTATGCTATAATGAAGAAAAACAGTGGAGGGTGTCATCCTATGGCAAAATACAATTATTATGCTGTGAAAATTGGTCGAAACAATGGGATTTATAGGACATGGGATGAGTGCAGTAAGCAAGTAAATGGGCACCATGGAGCGCTATATAGAGGATTCATGACCTTGTCAGAAGCTGAAGCGTATCTTAATGATGCAAACTCAAATGGGGAAATAGATGAAGTTGATAGCGTAATAGATACCAATACTCAAATAAGAACTCAAATAGAGAAGCTTTCTGAAGATGAAGCTATTGCATTTATAGATGGAAGCTGCAATGCTAATGAAGAAAAATCGGCATTTGGAGCTATTATATTCAGTGGTAATGACAGAAAGGAAGTCCTTTATAAAGCTTTTTCGCCCCCAATTGTAGGTCGGAATTTTTTGAGCTTGAGAAATGTATCTGCAGAGTTAGAAGGGGCAAAAGAAGTAATTAATTGGGCGATTCAATATAATAAAGCAAAAATTACGATCTACTACGATTATGCCGGCATTGAAAAATGGGCTACAGGTGAATGGAAAGCCAAAACAGTTATAGCTCAAGATTATTCTCGTTTTATACATGAAAAAACTTCTAACTTGGAGATTTGCTTTGTAAAAATAGAATCGCATACAGGCATTGAGTTTAATGAAGAAGCAGATAGACTTGCACGTAATGCACTTTTAGCAAAGGGATATAAGACATACGATGATGGCTCAGTTTATTTTGTTGGATACAATTCAGATGATTGGTCAGCTATAGTGGATTATATTAATGATGAAAATAATGAACTTTTACATGATACCATCCCTGCAATCAATGTACAGACTAGCTCTATTGGAAACCGTGAAAAAATAAAGCTTGTACAAGGAAAAAACACAGTTGTTATTAATTGCTACCAACAATCTAAATCTTATGTTCAAGGAAAACAAACGGTTTTGTTTCAAAAATTGATAGCAACGGCCATCGGTTTCATGAGTGATAATCAAACTGTTGTTGAAACGCTGAATAGTTATCATGCTTTAACATTAAGTATTGAAGACGTGGAAAATCAATTTGAGCAGCTATTACCGCACTATCGTATGGAAACCGAAAAGCAATATGCCAATCTTTTGTCGGCGGTATATAATACAATGCTGACAGGGTATATGCCAGATTATACTTGCCTAGTTACACCTATTTTTAGAACATATGAATATTATCTGCATAGAATCTTAGGAGATACTATGGGGTTAGCAACGGAAAAAGAAAACGGAACGAACAATTTTTCTTATTTTTTGAGAAATAATATCGGAAAATATGAATGTAATAGTCCGAAAACTGCGCTACTGACATTGCAACAACAAGATTATTTGAATGACCTTTATACAAAGTATAATAGCGTAAGACATCCATATTCGCATTGGTCTGCAGAGGATGTGGAAACAGCGGTTATTCCGGATATTCAGACGGCAAGACAATTGCTATTAGAAGGAATCGAAATAATAGATCGGTATTACACAGTGTTTTAAAAGCTATTACGTTAGGAGAGGAGGTCATGTAGTATGGAGAAGTTTTTATATAATTTGATCGCCGATGAGAAATATTTCGCCATAATTACAGTCTTGGATTATGAACTCTCTCTCCGAAGTTGTTTATCTGAATTTGAAATTTGCTCTTCGAGCTATGAAAGTAAGAAAATTATAGTTGATTTAGCCTTGAAGGTTGGAGTGAATAAATATCGTTTTGTAGAGTATGATGTTGGTGCTGATGGAAAGTTAATTTGGAGTAGTAGCTCATATGTGACACCGTCTGCGCAACTGATTACTTTATCTAATCATTTTATTAGAAAAAAAGAAACTGTTCTTCCCAATTCAATGCTTCCTAAAAATGAACAAACACAAATATTAATGATTTAGCAGCAAAACAAAAACAGGGTGCGCCTTGCGGACGCACCCTGAAAATCCACATACGACAGCGATATGTACAACAGGGCGTTCCCCGTAGCAGAGTTCCCATAAAACAGTATTTGCAAAAGTTCCCGCAATGGGGCAGATTTGGCGTGACTTCGGTCACGCCTTTTCTTTTGCTTCCAGTTCATCCAGAGG
>ERZ1106964.266-NODE-266-length-66134-cov-3.993114_pt1 | contig 66134 bp, 51 predicted proteins | sample MGYA00403682_ERZ1106964 | MGnify/ENA primary metagenome ERZ1106964 (study PRJEB35170, sample SAMEA104062451) | human gut metagenome | biome: human gut; feature: human-associated habitat; material: faeces | place: Denmark | collected 2013-04-10 ...
CAGAACATCCTCGTAGAGTTTTGCGGTCTTAAATTCATGAAAGCCTGTCTCCGCATAATCAAAAATTTTGTCACTCACCTCGACGATCAGGTCTTTTTTGTCCGCAACTGCTTTTAAAACAAATTCTTTTTTATCCATCGCTTCTGTCCGGAATCCGGATCTTCCTTTCATTATTTTTTTGTCTGACTGCTCTTCACGAGCAAAAATTTTTCAAGTCGTATTTCCATCTGTTGCAGCGGTAGCAGCAGACTTTACTGCTGACTTTCCACATCTCTCCTGTTTGACAGATTCATTGTTTTCGTATAGACTTAATTATAATATTTTTATGATTTTTTTACAACAAAGGAGCTACCTCCAAATGAACCTTCAAAACATGCAATATCTCCTCGAGATCTCCGACTCCGGCTCTCTATCGGCGGCCGCAAAGCGGCTGTCTGTGACCCAGCCGTACCTGAGTAAAGTTCTCCGTGAGACAGAAAAAGAATACGGGATCACGATCTTTACCCGCGGAAAAACAGGGATCATCCCGACGGAATCCGGACGTCTGTTTCTCGATATGAGCCGGGATCTCCTTGAACATGCAGAGCAGTTCCGCCAGACATTCCGGGAGCACCTGGACTCCTGCCGTCTTCGGATTGCTGCAGACTGCTGTTTTCCCGAGAATGATGCCCTGAGTAAGACGATCCATGCCTTTTCTGATCAGCACGATCGGACATTCCGCCTTTTTTACCGCGAGCTGGCAGGACACGAAGTCATCCGGGAACTCGATGCCGGACATGCAGATATCGGTTTCATCGTGTATCCGGAATCCCAAAACGAAAAGGTACAGGAGCTTCTGGCTCTTCACAGTCTGGAAGAACAGATCCTGTTTCACTCTTCCCTTCAGCTTTTCTGCCGGAATGCCCATCCGGTTCTGAAGGATCCAAATGCACTGACTCCGGAGCTTTTCGATCAATACAGTTTTGTTCTGCATTCCGCCGAAGCGGCATCCCAGATTTCTGCAGAAAGCAGCATTCTGAACGGAATCCAGTCTCTTATCCGTCAGGATCAGCTCTCCGGGATTACCTATGTGAACAGCCGTGCTTCTTTTTACAGCATCATCGAGCAGACGGATTCTATCGGGATCGGCATTGCTCCGCTTCATGACCGTGAAAATTCCCCTGAGATCACCGCGCTTCCGGTTCCGAAGTGGTTGTGGCCCGAGAGCGGGCACGATCGTGAGCTTGTTGCTTCCTGCATCTTCCGCAATCGTGTACGCCTCTCCCCGGCAGCCCAGATGTACCTTGCTGAACTCTCCCGCCTGTAAAGGAAACAAAGCCTGGCACCTTCGCGTACCGGGTGCAGTCGTTTGCGATAAAAAAGCTCCCGAAAGAACCACATCATATCTATAACATGCGGTTCCCATCCGGGAGCTTTTCCTTTCTGCCCAAGTCTCACTGCTTTTCACAGCCAGATCCTCAGGCACTCGATCTTAATTGTTTCGCAGCATCTTCCCTGCGCTTATCCCCACACTATGGGATCTTACATCATCTTATCCACCATGCCCATCAGCTCATCACCGACGGCTTTGGACTTCGCCTCAGCATCATCAAGGGAGGTTCCCTTAACGCCATAGTAGAATTTGATCTTCGGCTCGGTTCCGGACGGACGGATGCAGAGCCATGCGCCGTCGTTCATATCATAGTAAAGAACATTGGACTCCGGAAGACCAGTCTCTTTTACTTCGCCCGTCGCAACCTCTGTGATCGTGTTCTTCTTGTAGTCACGGACAGAAGTTACCTCGTAACCGCCAAGTGCCTTCGGCGGGTTCTTGCGGAAGTTCTCCATAATTTCCTGGATCTTCGCAAGTCCCTCAATTCCTTTTAAGCCGATGGATTTTACGGTATCCTTATAGTAACCATACTTCTCGTACATTGCGACCATCGCATCCCATAAGGTCATGCCCTTTTCCTTGTAGTAAGCAGCAGCCTCACAGAGAGCGGCAGTTGCGGAGATCGCGTCCTTATCACGGGCATATGTGCCGATCAGGCAGCCATAGCTCTCCTCCATACCGAACATATAGGTTCCCTTGCCGGTTGTCTCTTCTTTTAAGATCTGCTGACCGATATACTTGAAGCCGGTCAGAACCTCGACAAGCTTGCAGCCATAGTGTTTCGCAACGGCGTCAACCAGATTTGTGGTAACGATGGACTTTACGACCTCGCCGTCAGATGGGATCTTTCCTGCTGCCTGTTTCTGGCTTAACACATAGTCACATAACAGGGAGCCGGACATATTTCCGGTAAGCGGGATATATTCACCGGACTTTGTATCTTTTACATAGACACCGAGACGGTCTGCATCCGGGTCCGTTGCAAGAACAAGGTCCGCGTTCTTCTCTTTTGCAAGCTTCAATCCGAGTTCAAATGCCTCGGCAGCTTCCGGATTCGGGTAGCTGACGGTCGGGAAATCTCCGTTCGGAAGTTCCTGCTCCGGCACAACATAGACATTCTCGAAACCGATCTCTTTCATAACGCGGCGGGCCGGGATATTTCCGGTTCCGTGAAGCGGTGTGTAGACGATCGTGATGTCTTTCTGCATGCGGTTGATCGCTTCCTGATTTACGACCTGGGCTTTTACCTGGGCGATATATTTGTCATCGATCTCTTTTCCGATCACCTGGAATTTTCCGCTCTTTAACGCCTCTTCCTCGGTCGTCGTTTTCACGGTGGAGAGATCCTCGATCGCAAGAACTTCAGCCGTTACCCCTTTATCATGCGGCGGTGTGAACTGTGCGCCGTCCTCCCAGTATACCTTATATCCATTGTATTCCGGCGGGTTATGGCTCGCGGTGATATTGATGCCGGCAATGCAGCCTAACTCACGGACTGCGAAGGACAGTTCCGGTGTCGGGCGCAGGGATTCGAATTTATACGCCTTGATGCCGTTTGCGGCGAGTGTCATTGCAGCCTCCATGGCAAATTCCGGGGACATATGACGGGAGTCAAACGCGATCGCAACGCCCTTGTCTGCTCCGCCCTGTTTGATAATATAGTTGGCAAGTCCCTGAGTCGCGCGGCGGACTGTATAGATATTCATACGGTTGATTCCGGCACCGATGATTCCGCGAAGTCCTGCGGTACCAAACTCCAGATCCATATAGAAACGTTCCTTGATTTCGTTTTCATCGTTCGCGATTGCGCGAAGCTCTTCTTTCGTCTTTTCGTCAAAGTACGGATTGGCAAGCCATTCCTGGTAGATCTTCATGTAATCCTTCATGTTTTGACTCCCCTCATGCATTATTTTCTTTTGGCAGAAACGGTAATTTCTGCCGCCTGCAATATAAATTTATTATATTACATCTTGGACGAAAAATAAAGTTGTTTCCGATCCGAAATGTGAAGGATCGGATCATGCATTCAGAATAAAATATATTTTTTTCTGATATGATCCATATCCATTCAATATCATAACTCTCAATAATCTACTTGTTTCATACCGAAAAAACTCCTATAATGAACATATATGGTATCGTTCATGTTTTACCGAAAATATTATATAGTGAGGGATTACATATGGAAAATTTTAAAAGTAAATTTGTGACTGCAGAAGCTGCCGTTGCGGCTGCTGTAAAAGACGGTGACTGGGTCGACTATGGATTCGGCGGCGGATATCCGGAGCTTCTTGACAAGGCGCTCGCCGCAAGAAAAGGTCATTTAAAAGATGTGAAAGTTCGCGGCGGTCTTGTGATCCGCCCGCGCATTGAGGTCGTTGAGGCTGATCCGGAACAGGAGAGCTTCTCCTACTACAGCTGGCATATCGGTGACTACGAACGGAAACTCCAGACCCGCGGCCTCGTAAAATTCATGCCGGTGGTCCTTCGTCTTCTCCCGACACTCTACCGCCAGCGCTATATCCAGACAGACGTTGCCTTTGTCCCGGTATCCGCACCGGATGAGAACGGCTACTGCGGTCTCGGCATCTCAAACTTCGCATGGAGAACCATGTTTGAGAGTGCAAGAACTGTGATCTTTGAGATCAATGAACATTATCCGAAGCTTCAGGGTGTGGACGGTTCCCACCGTGTCCATCTCTCCGAGGCGGATTATATCGTAGAGGGCGAACATGAACCGCTTCCGGTAAGAACCTACAAAGCTCCGTCTGAGACAGATATCCAGATCGCAAAGCTCGTCGTAAACGAGATTCCGGACGGCGCGGTTCTATCTCTCGGCGTCGGCGGCGTTCCGTTCACTGTCGCGAACATGTTGGCGGAATCCGATCTCAAGGATCTCGGCTGCCACACCGGTACGATCAGCGATGCCTACTTAAATCTCTGGAAGGCGGGAAAGCTCACAAATGCAAAGAAAGAATTTGACACCGGTCTCTCCACATGGAACCTCGCAATGGGCTCCCAGGAGTTCTATGACTGGATCGCAGAAAATCCGAAGCTTTTCCACCCGGCTGATCTCGACTATGTCCATGATCCGCAGCGCATCGGAACCATGAAGAACGTCATCAGCATCAACGGCGGTGTACAGCTTGACCTTATGGGTCAGGAGAATGCAGAGTCCGCGGGAACCCGACAGCTCTCCGGCATCGGCGGTCAGATGGACTTCCTTGAGGGTGCCTACCGCTCCATCGGAGGAAAAGGATATATCTGCATCAACTCCGCGAGAAAAGCAAAGGACGGCACCTTAAAGTCCAACATCGTTCCGTTCATCCCGGGCGGCTCCACTGTCTCCGCACCGCGTACCATGATCCAGAGCGTTGCGACCGAGTATGGTATCGCAAATCTCTCCGGAAAGACCTTAAGAGAGCGCGCCGAGGCCATGATCGCGATCGCGCACCCGGATTTCAGGGATGAGCTGGAGCAGTATGCAAAAGAGGCGTTCCACTAAAAAATAAAAAGTTCCATATTGAAAAAATCTGCGGCAGAATCCGATGATATTCCACTCACCAGATTTCTGCCGCTCACCATGATCATGTCTATTCTCCTTCTTAACAAAAATTCCCGCGATGTGAAAAAGAATACCTTTTTTCAGTATATCCTAAAACTTCTCATCCTGCACAAGATGTCAAAATCCTGCATGAGTTGTACTTTCAGGACCGGAAAACTTTGTTATAATGGATCATATAGAAACGAGAGGAGGTTGTTGAGTATGAACATCCCATTCTGGTCCCTTGTCATGCGGTATTTTCTGGAATTTTTTTCAATGGTGCCCTGTGCGGTCCTCTGCTTTCTTCCGGTTCAGGACCGGCTCCGCATAAAACCGCTGAATATTTTTCTCACCGGTATCCCGCTCTCGATCCTCTGGGCTTTCGCCGGAGGCCTCGTCTGCGCAGACTTCGGGATTGCGAGAGACTTCTGGGTCCTGCCGTCCTTTATCCTGTTTGCGGTATTTTTCCATCGGGTCTGTGATCTCGCCCTCTGGAAGCCGTTCAGTATCCTGACCGCCGTCTGCGCGGTCTTCTCCTGCATCACAAACCTGACACTCGTCGCAGATGCCCTCATTGACCGGACGAACACCTCCGGTCTGTTCACACTTCCGGGCGCGGGGATCCACCTGCTGCTCTCCGTTCTCATCATGGCCATCGTATGGTATCCGGCAACCCATGCCGCGAAATGGCTGGTGGACGATATAGAAATGGCGAAGACCTGGTATATATTCTGGGTATTCCCGGCGGCCTTCTTCCTGCTGAACCGCCTGATCCGTCCGCGCTACTATGAGACGCTCTACACGAACCGGGTCATGAAGTTTTATCCGATTTTAATTCTGGCGCTTCTGACCTTCCTCCTGATCTTCTATTTTATGTTCTACCTGATGGCATCGGAGATGAACCAGAACACGAGACTTTTGAGGGAAAATGAGCTTCTGCAGCTCCAGAGTGCCCAGTACCGCAATCTCCAACGCTCCATCGATGAGACGCGGATCGCCCGCCATGACCTCCGTCAACATCTCACGGTGCTCTCGAGATACGCGGCGAACAAAGATCTTGACGCGATCTCAGACTATCTCGCGTCCTTCCGGAAACATATGATGCCGGAATGGCTGCCTGCTTACTGTGAAAATCAGGCCGTCAACGCGATCCTTGGCTACTACGCGCAGATTGCAGAAAAAGCCGGAACTGCTCTGGAGATCCAGGCACAGATGGAAAAGGGAATACCGGTCCCGGAACCGGAATTCTGCGTGCTTTTGGGAAATTTACTGGAAAACGCGGTGGACGCATGTCGGGAAAACAAAGAAAGCGGCGCGATCAAGGTCCACATCCGCCAGACCGGCACCTCCCTCATAGCCATCACCGTGGACAATCCTTGCCGGAAGCCGCCAGTTCTTGAAGGAAAGCGTTTTCTCTCCACAAAGCACAGTGGCCCCGGCATAGGCACTCAGTCTATCCGTCTCATCGCTGAACGGCACCATGGAGATGCACGGTTTGAATGGAAGAACGGGATGTTCTACGCATCGGTGATCTTAATTCCGTCTGCGGAGTCATGATAAAAATGATAAATGTTCCCGGGCAATTTCGATCGTCCACTGTGATTTTTCAAACTATTTCGCTGTAATTTTTCAATTTTTTTCTTGACTGTTTTACCTTAAAGTAGTAAAATGATACCGTAAAAAATCGAAATACGCGTAGACGAAGAATAGTAGGCTGCAGGATTCCCCACAGAGAGCCGTGGTTGCTGGGAGCACGGCGGGATGAAACAGTTCGAACTCGCTTCTGAGCGGTTCCGCTGAACTTGAACGGTAGGCGGAAACGGGTTCTCCCGTTACAGGGAAAGGGTATCCGGCCGGTACCCTGTAAAGCAGCGTCTTCTATGGACGAATCAGAGTGGTAACGCGGTGAAAATCATCGTCTCTTCATGCAGCAATGCATGGGGAGATTTTTTTTCGCTTAAATATCGCATAAATGCCGGAAGTGAAGCGTATTGCTCCATTTCTCACGGATTTCGATCAGTAAAAAGTCTCAGTGTTTCCATGCGGTGGCACTGAACATCACACATTTACTATACTTAGGAGGATCTAAATCATGATCGCAGTTGCATCTTTAATCGTGCTGATCGCGGTTATCGCCTTCAGTGCTGTCACAAAAAAGAATGCCGGTGTTGTCGGTCTTGTCGCGGCATACATCTTCTCCATCGCAGCGGCAAAATGCGGCACCGAAATCAATGTCTCAAAAGTCGTGACCGGAAACTGGCCGACGAGCGTATTCTTTATCGTTCTCGCCACCACATTCCTCTTTGGTATCGCAACCTTAAACGGCACCACGCAGGCACTTTCCAGGAACATCGTATGCCTCGCAAGAGGAAACGCGAAGATCCTGCCGGTGATCTTCTTTCTCTTCGGCGCGATCATCTCCGCGGCAGGCGCAGGCGGACTGATCGTCGCAGTCATCATGCCGATTGCTCTGTTCGTCGCAGTTGAAAACGGAATCTCAGTTTTGATGATGAGTCTTGTCACCATGGGCGGTATTATGGTCGGCGGCCTGTCCCCCCTTGCCATCAACGGAATCGTGGCACAACAGCTCTCCGTGGAAAACAATATCATCGGTGAAAGCCTTTCCGGTTACCTTCCGCTCTGGGGCGCATACGCCACAGCCATGACGCTCTTTTCCATCGGTGCCTACTTCCTGCTCGGAGGTCTTCACCCGAAAAAGATGGAAAACGCTGCGACACCGCACTTTACGGGATTTGATAAGAATCAGACTCTGACACTCGCCGCGATCCTCGTGGTCCTCATCGGCGTAATCTTTTTTGGACAGAATATCGGACTGATCTCCTTCGCGTGCGCGGGTGTTCTCTTAATGCTCGGCGCTGTCGACCAGAAAAAAGCCATCGCGGCTGTTCCGTGGAGCACGATCATCCTGATCTGCGGTATGTCCGTCCTGATCAGCGTTGTCAATACCTGCGGCGGCATCGCGTTCTTATCTGACGGGCTTGAGAACATCATAGGCGAGAGAACTGCCCAGCCGATCATGATGGTACTCGGTGGACTTATGGGCGCTGTCTCCAGTGGTACCGGAGTCGTTATGCCGACCCTGATCCCGCTCTCCGCGGAGCTGAGCCAGACCTTAGGCATCTCCTCCATGAGCATCGTGATCGGTGTCATCGTTGGAACCAACGGCGTCGTCATCAGTCCGCTGTCCACGGTCGGCGGCATCTGTGTCGGCTGTGCGCCGGAGTCTGTTGATAAGGACAAGCTTTACAACCAGCTGCTGCTTGCTGCTGTCAGCTTTATCGTGATGAGCGTTGTTCTTTCCTTTATCGGAGTGTTCCGGATCTTTGGTTAAAGCTTCCACGTTCCGTTTTACGTATTATCCGTATAAACATGAAGATCCGCAGGTTCCCATTTTTAGGATCCTGCGGATCTTTTTTGTTCATGTCTTATTTTTCTTTTGTTTCAAGTCCGTCCCATGCACCGTCTTTGTCGACATAATATCCATCCGGTGTCCTGATTTCTCTGTACATGGAGCCAAGCGGCACAGCTCCGGATATCTTTGACAAGTAGTACCATTTTCCATTGATGAACTGCCAGCCTGTGAGCATTACTCCGCTCGCCGGATCGAGATAGTACCAATGCTGGTCTGACTCATCGTAATGCCAGCTTGTCTGCATTCCGGTGTTCTCGTCGATCAGATACCACTTTCCGCTGGCGTTATCCTGTGCCCATCCTCTCTTCAGATAGCCGTCAGAACCGAAAGCCCACCATTTTCCGTCTTTCTGGATCCAGCCCAGCTTTTCACCGTTCTGATCACTGGTCTTTTCTCCTGCCGGATAGGTGCCGTCCTTGAATTCGAACCACCAGCCCTTATTATCGCGTTTCCAGGTTCCCTGTGCATCGTTTTCGGAAGAGCTGCTGTTAGAAACATTCTTTCCGAAGTTCGTTGCCGCCGGATTCTTTGTGCTGCCGGAATTGTCGGAATCATCGGATCCGCTGCTTGATCTGCGGACTGCATGAAGTGTTCCGTTCTCAAAGTGGATCTCGTAATTCTCAGATGTCAGACCGAACGGCAGGATCGAGTAATCGCCCGCCGCGCTGTCTGGCGCGTATTCACAGGTAAACTTCAGGCTGCCGTTCAGCACATCCGCGGTATCTGTTCCTGCAAATCCTTCGTAGAGGACTTTGTACTCCGGAATCGCATCTCCGACTGTGACATTCTGATCCACTGCTTTTACGCTGAGCGGAGCTTTTTTGATCTCAAAGGAGAATGTCTGGTTTCCAGTCTCATAGTTCTTTCCGGCTTCCGTATGAACTTCCACCGTGTAGGTTCCGGCATTCATCGGCACTTCCGTTAAGATCTCGCTGCCCTTTTTGATCGTCACGTTCATGTTTCCATCACTGTCCGTCCATGCCTCCGGCGCAGTGTTTTTCGCGTCATAGACACGGTTTAACTGATCCAGATTTCGAAGTTCGAACTCCGGCTTTGCCTGAGATACGGTCAGTTTTCCTGGTTGTTATGTGATCTCATAATTTCCGTTTTCCGCTGTGAGTCCGGACGGGATGATCTCGTACTCGTCCACATCGCTGCCAGCCGCATAAGCGCACTCGTAGGAGAGTGTTCCGCCGAGAACTTCTGTGTTTTCTCCGTTTACGAAACCTTCGAACGTGCTGCTGTATACCGGCGGTTCATCCTTATAGGTCACGTTTCTTGATTCTGCCGTCACAGTGAGCTGTGCCGGGGTGATCGCAACGGTTGCGGAGCCGCTTATGGTGTCAAAGTTTTTCTTTGTCACCGTGTAGTATACGGTATAGCTGCCTGTGTTCTTGTATACAGGGCTTTCTGTGAGCGTGCAGTTATCTTCGGACTCACCGTAAAGGATCTCACCGTCTCCAGCGTTTCCGGTAAGAGTGATTTTGATTCCGTGGGACTGTCCGTCGTAGATTCCTGTATATCCGGCTGCGTCGACGCCTGTGATCGAGGCATTTTTGATCTTGATTTCAAAGCTGCCGTATACGGAATCATGATTTACTGCAGATGCGGTGTAGTATACCGTATAGGTGCCGGCATCGGTGAAGGCAGGAGCATTTTTTAATGCCTGCGTTTCGTCCGCGGCCTGTTCTGCTGTGAGACCATAGCGGAAGGTGATAGCCGTGCCACCGATCGTACTTCCTGTTGCCTCGACTTCTGGCTTCTGTTCCCTTCCATTGTAGGTCAATTCCATCATCTGCCGTACAGAAACGTTCTGAATTTTGGCATTTTCGATCTTTGCACCGCTGCAGGAGACATTGAAAAGCTCACTCGTTGTAAGTTCATAGCGATCCTCAAATTTGGAATCCAACGCAATGCTTGTAACATTCACAGTGTTTGTTCCAGCGTTCTCGGATGTCCATGTAAAGGTTCCCTTTGCCTCTAATGCCGCCGCATCCTCTGAGAGAATCGGTTTTCCGTCAGCAGAACTGAGCGTGAGCGTTCCCTCAGCGTTTGTATCTCCATCATAGGTCTTTGACTGAAGAGTGTTTACAGAAGGAACGAGCTGCGCTTTGGAGACTGTAAATGCGACCGGGGTGCTTTCCGCTTTCTTGTAATTCCGGCTCTGGCTTACGGTTGCCTTTACATACCAGAGTCCAGGTTTATTCTCTGCATTCCATTCCTTATATTCACCGTTTTCGGTACTACTGTAGGTGTATTTAATTTCTCCTGTGGTGTCCGCTGCCGTGAGCTCCGGCTTCGGTGTTTCTCCGTAGCGGATATCCGGGCATGTTACTGTGGAGATTGTGTTTGAAGCGCGATAGATCTTTAAATCTGTCCCTATGCGTACGGGATTTTCCTGCGCTTCCACATTCTTTCCACCGCTACTGGTAATTCCCATATAATAAGTTACATATTCTTGATCCGGATCTGCATTGACCTCATAATGTCCTTCTGCATTTCTCGAAACCTTCTGGGTCAACTCTGCGTCACGATACAGTTCAAACCGGATTTCTCCATAACCTGTCACCGTATGTCCGCCAACGGAATAAGCATCCTTTATTCCCGGTTTAAGATAGTCCTCTTTATCGTTGCCATAGTTGATGCTTGTTACAGTCTGAAACCAGTCAGGATTGAACGTGGCTTTCTTGATCGTTATCTCTCCAATTCGTAAATTTGTAACACGTTCAACTCCATTTTCACTATTGGTGCTTACATAGATTCCATAGGTTCCTGCTGCCGCTGGGGCACCGATGAAATTATCCGCATCCTCTGCACCAACTTTTTCTTTATATCGAACTGCGTCAATGCCAAACATTCCGCCTTTTCCCTCTACCGGCTGTACCTTCACGTTATGCACGTCACCATTATTTGTATAGGTAAATTCGGTGTCTCCAACTATCTTGAAATCATCCTTTGTCAATGTACGCTTAAGAGTCATAAATTTGACTGTCTGCATTTCCGACACATCATTATTATCATTCTCTGCTACAAGATAATATGTATATGACGTATCAACAGAGAGATTATTCAATTCAATAGAAAATTTACCATTTTCTACATCTACTGTTGCAAAGCTCGCCTTACTATCCTCTTTCTTTGCTTCTGCTCTGAGCGCTTCTCCAGTGTATCCTTGATAATAAGGGTTGTTTGTATAGTATACTTTTGTTCCATCTGAAGTTCCCTTTATAGTCGCAGAATTCTCTTTGATATCATCAGATGATATTGCTGCGGCAAACTTAACCTGATATCCTGCGTAAAGTTCAATTTCAGGTATTTGACCTTGTGGATTTAACATATCTTCGACAAGTTGATTCACTGTTGCGCTTGTATCTGTCGCAGTACCATTTCTGTTTGACTTTTCTTTATATCTCCATACTGAAAAAGCTGCGCCTCCCGGTAACCCGATATTGCTTAAATAGCTTCGATGACTATTGTCAAGATTAAGAAGATATTCCTCGTAAAATGGATTACTTTCATCTTTTCCACTATAATATTTCACATGAACTGTATAAGGATTCGGTGCGCTGAATGCATAAATCTCAGTGGTTGTCGGATCTGCAGAGACCGGATTTGCGTTATAAACTACGCAGATTGGATTAGATCCGCCAGTCAGCTCAATATGTTTGATGAGATTCTGATAATTTGAGGTCGATGCCTTAAAAAGCTTCGCATTCGACTCTGTATCACCTCCGACCCACGGGAGATTGATTTGGATCTTTTCTTCTCCTGTTACCGTTGCCTCTGTAAAATTGATTTCATTTTTCACAGATACATTTTCAATCAACATGGAGGAAAATGGGAAATCTCCGATAACCGTGAAGTCTGCAGTTCCGCTGGTTCCTGTTTTTCCATTCGCCATATAAACATCCGGCTGATTCTCACCACCGGAAATTGTTCCGCCTGACAAGGTAATTTCATTAAGTTGGGTATGCTTTAAGCCATACTCTCCGCCTTTGATCGTTCCCCCTGTCATCTCGAACTTAGCATGGTCTTCCTGTAATCCGCTGCTTCCAAGTCTGTTTATATAAACAGCTGTGTTATTTGTTGACTCAATCCGTCCATTTTTAATTGTTACTGATACTCCACCAATTGCACTGATCGCATATCGATTTTGCGAAGAATAAGCTGACTGATCTACAATATGCGCATTACCATCTACAATCAGATCTGCAGAGGTCAATGTGATAACAGACTCATTCGCATTATCTGCATTCACAGTTCCAATAATCTCCCCACCTGTAATATGGATCGTACTTTTTGTCTCTCCATTGAAACCGCTGCAGTTAATTTCAGATTCCAAAGTTCCCGTTCCAACAACATTTACTTTTCCAGTGATCTTTCCCTTAAGCAGAACCGGTTTATCGTCAGCGTTGCCTGAATCTACTGTAATATCTCCATCAATTGGATTTTCTGTTCTTCCCACACTGATTTCTAACCCATCCGTTCCAGTGTTTCTTAATAGAATTTCATCTATAATTCCGGATACTGTAACTTGGGCTTTAGTGTACTTGACCGTCTCTACTTTCTCAGTCCCATCCTCAGTTTTGTCATACGTAATCGTAACCTGATACTTTTCCGGATCGGAAGGTAACTGGATTTCCGCACTTTTAATATTTCCTGCCGGAATCAAACTGGATTCAGCCTTTGGATCCATAATACGGATATAGTTGCCCACCGCTCTCGCTTCGTAACTCTGATACTTGTCCGCATATCCTACATTAGAATTATGATTGACAATGCTTAAATGAATCCCTTCGACTAACGTCTCCATGTTCCCGGATGAACCTTTGATCCAGTTTTTCAATGATGAACTGGCCTCCATTGCAAGGTCACTTACCACAAATTTGAATGAGTCATTTATCGTTTTTAAATCCACTGCGACAATAGTAGCACAAGATTTAGCACTGTAACCATAATATATCGATCCATGCGTATTTCCACCTGCAGCAGATATATCAATATTATCTGATAATGATAATTTTGTCTTATCTGACATTAAAATCGCAAAAGCTCTTCCCGATGAATTAGTGTTCTTGGCATAAATTTCTCCACCTCTGATAGAAACTTCTTCGCTTTCGCTAATTGCAGTAATCGTACTCGTATCATCTTTTATATTATTGAGTTGTCCCCCACATATATCTATATCTTTTATATGTGCCAGTTGTCCATTCCATGTACCGTCTTTTATTTTAATACTGCCTGTTCCACCGTTTCCTCTGGCATTTCCATTAATTGTTCCTTCTTTTAGAGAAATCACATCATTTTCATACATATAAAAGCCACCTACTGACTCAACAGTACCGCCACTTTGTTCAAAAATAACTGTAGACTCCGGAGCACTTGACCTGCCAATAACATACGACTTTGTTGTTATATTAGCCTCATTGTGTATAATAAATGTGTCATCTGAGCCAATAATAAATGCTTCAGCTGCACTCGTATATGTGCCTTTCAAAGTCAATTCGCAGCCTTTCGTAAGTTTCGGCGCTCCGGGCGCTCCGCTACTAATATTGACATTATCAAAATTAATATTTATATTCGTATCTGTACCGAAACTCAAAATCTTGTTGAACGCATCTGTCAAACTATTTAAGTTTTCTCCATCTTCTGTCAAGCTTCCGCCAACAACCTTAAACTTCCCATCTGTCTGGCTGATCGAATACGTCTCTTCCGTAACTGTCTCCGCATTCATCGCACGCTTAGCCATTTTTCTCTTCGTCGCCGGGTTCTCTTTCCCATTCGATGCTGTCGCGGTCTCCTTCTCAAGGTCGGACTCGGTCGTCTCGTTTGAATCCACAGTTGTATACCGCTTCTCGTCCGCATTGGACGCGCTGGCTGTCTCGGCCTCGATTTTTTTATTTTCTTCTTCCAGATTTTCTTCCAGCGCAGTTATTGTCTCCGCCTTCGCCATAATTCCCATATCACCATGATTGACCAGAAGGACTGCAATCAGGACTGCTGCTGACATGCGTTCATACCATTTTCTCTTTCTCATATTCATTTCCCCCTTTATGACAGGTTCTTTCGGATTCTACTTGCAAAATATCAGACCATTCCACGATTCATAGATAATTTTATTATATGTTTTTCTGTTCCATACGCAATTCTTTCTGCACAAGATGTCAAATTTCCGCATAAGATGTCGAAATCAGGAATGATTCTCAGGAAATAACTCCCGTTTTTTTCATGTATAAACTGGCCTGTTTTCGTGAATCATTTTTCTATGAAAACAAATTGCGGAGGTTCTTATCATGGCAGGATATAAGGTTGAAATCTGCGGGGTAAATACTTCTAAACTCCCGCTTCTGACGAATGAGGAAAAAACCGACCTTTTCAGACGGATCCAGAATGGAGATACGGACGCAAGAGAAACATATATTAAAGGAAATCTGAGACTTGTCCTGAGCGTGATCCAGCGATTTTCGAGCAGCAGTGAGAACGTGGATGACCTGTTCCAGATCGGGTGCATCGGTCTGATCAAAGCGATCGACAATTTCGATCTGTCGCAGAATGTAAAATTTTCCACGTATGCGGTTCCAATGATACTCGGCGAGGTAAGACGATACCTCAGGGACAACAATTCCATCCGGGTCAGCCGCTCGCTCCGGGATACCGCTTACAAAGCGCTGTCAGCAAGAGAACTTCTCACAAAGAAAAATTTACGGGAACCAACGATCATGGAGATCGCCGATGAGGTCGGGATCAGCAAAGAAGAGATCACTTACGCAATGGACGCGATCCAGAGCCCTGTGAGCCTCTATGAACCTGTCTACACCGACGGCGGCGACCCGCTCTGCGTCATGGACCAGATCAGTGATAAAAAAAACAGGGAGGAAAACTGGGTCGAACAGCTCTCGCTGAGCGAGGCGATGAAACATCTTCCGACCAGAGAACGCCACATTATCGATATGCGCTTTTTTGAGGGGAAAACCCAGACCGAAGTTGCCTGCGAGATCGGGATCAGCCAGGCACAGGTGTCGAGACTTGAGAAGAATGCGCTGAAGTCTATGAGAAATTATCTGTGTTGAAATTCAGTTGGTATCATCTTTTTGCTTACCAGGAAGTTTCTTAGAAATTTCCTGGTAACTGAATAAGTGAAAAAACGCTTCTGAGAAGATTCCAACATGAGAATCTCCCTCAGAAGCGTTTTTTGCAATCTTCGCCTTTATTTCGCAGTCTCCCCGTATCTTGTCAGAAGTTCCATGTAAAAATCGATGCTGTCCGCCAACTCTTCTACTCCAGTAAACTCATTGGCTGCATGGACATGGTGGTCTTCTCTCGCATAGATTGTGGAAAAACGATAAACGCGGTCACTCATATCATAGACGAAGCGCGCATCCGTTCCTCCGAGCATCATCTCCGGGCACGGGATCACATCCCCATAGATCTTACCGCCGATCTCGACAAGCAGATCCTTCATTGCGCCGTCATACAGAGATGTCGGTGACGCATCGCTGCCCTTCAGTACACGAACCTCCACCTCATCCGGCACGATCTCTTCCAGATGTTTCTTTACGCTCTCAACCGTATCTCCTTCAAGGACACGGCTGTTCACAACAGCAGTCACCTTTGCAGGAAGAATATTCGCCTGGGCAGATCCGGAAAGCATCGTCGGAACAACCGTCGTGTGGAACATGGCATCCAGCGCCGGATCCTTTTTCAGATACGGAACCAGCTTTTCCAGATTCTCATCCGGGTTCTTTAACAGCTCCGCAAGTTCCGGATTCTCCTTCGCCATGTACGGGGCAAGAACTTCGAACCGGCGTCGGATCGTATCGGTCACACGGTACGGCATCGGATGTTCCTGGATCGCGATCAGTGCCTTCGCGATCATGGTCGTTGCGAAATTCTCACCCGGACGGCTGGAATGACCGCCCTTTGCTGTGTAGGAAAGTTCAAAATCGACGTAACCCTTTTCGCAGAGTCCGATCGTGCAGAGTGCCTTGTCATCGATCCCGTAGTCGCTTCCCGGGCGGACTCCGCCGCCTTCATCGAGAACAGCACCGAAGCGGATCCCAGTCCCTCTGAGGGTCTCCGCAGGGATCTTTCCGCCTGCGACCTCTTCCATATATCCGTAAGAAAGATACAGATCATAATCCGGCTCATAGCCTTTTTCCAGAAGTGCCTCAACAGCCTCCAGTTGCCCGATCAGATTGCTCTTACAGTCGCTGGAACCGCGTCCCCAGATCTTTCCATCTGCAATAGTTCCGGAATACGGCGGATATGTCCACTTTTCAGGGTCACCTTCCGGGACAACGTCCTGATGTGCCATAAGGAGAAGTGGATCCGCTCCTGATTTCCCGGTTCCTTTCCAGTGGAAAAGAAGTCCTGCCTGATCCGTATGTTCCAGTGTCAGGTGTTTATGTACCAGCGGATATGTCTCCTTTAAATACTCATGAAATGCGTCAAATTTTGTATAATCTGTCAGTGAATTGTCTGCGTTGGATACCGTCGCAAAGCGCACCGCTCCTGCGAGATGCTCCGCACTGACCATTGGATCAAGCGTGTGTTTTTCCATGTGTCTCTTCTCCTTTTGCTGTCATTCGGGCTGTATGATGTTTCATGCAGCAGCCTGCTGTGTCTGTCAGCATTTATGCTGATCCGGGCTGTTTTCTTCACATCCCGCCGCTTTATTCTGCCTTTTTCTCCGCTTTCTCACTCATCGCTTTCGAATTTACGATCACGCGAAGGTGGGAACCTTCTCCACATTTGCCCTTTTCATCGTTCACTTCGATGTCAAACCAGAGTTTTCTTCTCTCGATGCTGCGGAGTTTTGCAGTTGCTGTCACTTTCATACCGACCGGTGTCGGTGCAAGGTGGCGGCAGCGGATCTCCGCGCCGACGGTTGTCTGTCCTTCTTCAAGGTAAGACTTTGCGAGTTCCAGAGCCGCATCCTCCATCAGAGCTACCATATTCGGGGTGGAAAGGATCTTCGAACCGGCGCTGCCGATACGCTTTGCAGTCATATCATCAGTGACTGTCCATGTCAGGCTGTAGGTCGGAGCGTATAAATCTTCCTTATCCGCTAAGATCGCTGCAACTGCTGCGCATGCCGGGCAGTCACAGTACTTTGCGCCTTCTGACTTGATCTTTTTCGCGTGATCCTCAATCCCGGCTGCCTTCTCTGCACCGAAGACCTTCTGTCCGTCCTCAGATCCTGCGAATTTGATCAGCCAGTCGATCGGGATGATATCTGCCTCGATCTCAGCGATCAGCTTCTCTGCAGCCTCGTCCCGCTTCTCGGTATTGACTGCCTCCAGCCAGTTATTTCCTGCTTCTTTTGCCTCCGCACAGCAGGACGGCGCATTTACAAGCGCTTTTACTTTTTCGATCATTGCATCTGTCTTGCTCATCATTCTTTCCTCCGTTCGTTTTTAACTGTAAACCAGTCATGCCTTGAAATCAGCAATTCTGTTCCCATTTTATCGCAGACTTTATAGAAATTCAATTATATTTTTTTCATTTTCAGAATTTTCTTCATGAGTAAAAAAACTTTCGCAATTATTCAGCGGAATATAAACGAATGTATCCTGACAGATCCATATTATTCATCCGTCTGGCTGCATGCCTGAAGAAGATGTTCGTGCTCGTACTTCTCTTTCGTCGCAAGTCCGCCGCGGATATGGCGCTCCGCCTTGTTGATATCAAGAACGACCCTGGCCCGAGCTGCAAGATCAGGATCGATATGGAGCAGACGATCGGCAACGTCCTTGTGCACCGTACTTTTACTGATTCCAAACCTTTTCGCTGTCTGTCTCACCGTCGCATTCTCATCAATAATATAGTTCGCGATCTGAATCGCCCGCTCTTCAATATATTCCTTCATAGGGGTTGCCCCTCGATGATATTTTTACCATCTTATTACAGGAGATGAAAATTTATACGCGCGGATGTGTATCATTCCCCGGAATCTCCTGTTTCGAAAAAAACAAATGTGCAGACCCGAGAACTTTCCGTAAAGAACTCAGATCTGCACATACCTTTCCCGTCTGTATGATTCTTTCTTCTTACTTCACAACGATCTGGCAGCTTCTCATAGTCTCCAGAGCCGCCTCATGTCTTTCCCTCGTAACGCCTGCCGCACATGCGGAATCCACGAAGACCGGTGTCTCCGGAAGGAATGCCTTGATCAGGAGCGCGTTTGAAACCACACAGATATCCGTGCAGAGTCCCACAAGCTCGATGGACTCGATCGGTGTCTTCTTATTTCTCTCAAGAAGATCCTCCGCCAGCTCCGGACATCCGAAGGTGATCTTCTCGTAAGTCGCCGCGTCACGCTCTATGGCGATCTTCTCCAGCTCCGGGATCAGGTCCCAGCCGTCTGTCCCCTTAATACAGTGAGGAACCGGAAGAAAATGTCCTTCCTGAGTATCCATATAGTTCTCGAAATGTGTATCCTTCGTAAAGATCACTTCCCCGTCAAACGTTTCCGCCTTCTTTACAACAGCCGGAACGATCGCCTCCGCATCCTTACTGCCGAGACTTCCATTCACAAAATCCTTCTGCATGTCTACAACGATCAAAATTTTTTCTGCCATAACTCCCTTTCCTTTCTCCGAATCCGGATCTATCTGATTCTGAGGATACCCCAGGCCACCTGCCCTGTCAAGCGTTTTTCCGGATCAGCGGAAAAATGCCCCTGAGTTTCCACCCAGAAGGCATTTTTCTTTTCCCTGCCCTGCACGGCCCGCATCTCATTGATCGCGGACCTGCGCGATAGCAGCTTATATTTACGGCTCCGCAACCCGTCTCGCCGCCACCACAAACCGTCCATTTTTCGTATGGTAGCTGCATGTGGACAGCATCAGGATCTGATCCTCGTACTCCGGAACGATCTCCGTGTCGTAGTTGGAATGTCCTCTGAGCCAGGTCACCAGCTCATCGTATTCCTCCTCCGGAATATCCCCGTCGTAGCGGTAATACCGGAATCCATCCTCATCTTCATAGAGCACCTGCGTCTCCACCGCCGCAAAGACCTCATAGGTCCGCGGTTCTCCGTCGACGTAAAAACGGACGATCGGATGTTCTTTCCAGTAATCAGCCTTTTTGTAGGAATCAAGGGTTCCGAATATGGACCCGTTTTTCATGTTGTGCCCATAGATGATCAGACACTTCGTGTCCACGCCGGATGCCTCACCGAGAAACGGGGTTCCGCCAAATGACTTGGAACCATCAAAGGCCCTGTGGAGGTAATACTCCGGATCAGACTCCCGGTCCACCACCGGGTAATCGATCCTTGTATCCGGGATCCTGATCCAGCCGACGTAATCGGGGTTCTCATTCTTAAGCGCCGCGTATCCGGCAGCCTCCTTTAAGAGTTCTGCCCACTCCGCCGCTTTCTCCTGATCCGTTGTCTCCCCGGCACTCTCCGTCAGATCTGCCGGAGCTTTTTCCTCCGCGTACTCCGCCGCCAGCTTACTCAGGCTGTCGAACGCGTCCGCTTCCTTTTTTGCCGCCAGGTAATCCCGGCCCACCATAAAGGCGGAGACGCAGAACACCGCGCCGAACACCAGGATTCCTAATTTGTACCACCATGGGCCTTTTTTCTGTTTCTTCTTTCCTTCTGCCATCAGCTCTTTCTCTTTCTGTCAGAGTGCTCCTTTCCGAGTATCAGTGCCAGAATACCAGTGAGGGAAATTCCCGCAAGTAAAAACCACAGATAGCCATGTGTCACATCACCAGTCTCAGGAACATTTCTGTCCTTCTTTCTCATATTTTTCGCGTCTGCTACTGCCGCGTCCGCGCTGCCGGGTGTCAGACGTCCGCTCTTTACGAACGCGTCCGGCGGAGCGACTGCGGCTGCATTTCCGTTTGTTTTTCCGTCCGTGTCGGTATTTCCGGCAGCCTCAGATGGATCTGTTCCATTCCTGGATGTCGTGTCGTCGACAGCAGTTCCCTTGTTATCGACAACCCCTGCGTTGGAATTGTTTCCGCTGTTTCCGCTGTCGTGATCGGAATCATCATCGGAATCGCTGCTTCCCGAATTATTTCCGGAATTGTTTCCAGATGCTTTTCTCGTGTTCGTGATCACCCACTCATTTCCATCATGGGTCACAGAAACATTATATCCGCTGACGTTTTCTGCTTCCCCGACGGTCCATACGTGATCCTTCTCCAGATCCGTCCACACATATCTCCAGCCCTGATCCTGGCTTACCGTCACAGCATCACCATAGGCTTCGCCGTCACAGTACAGCTGAAGCTTTACCGACTGTGGACGCCCCGCATATCCGGCATCCTCCCACACCTTGTTCGCCGTGATGGAAATTTTTTCCTGGACCGGGGGCTTTGGCTCCTCTGTTACCTGTTTATTCGTGATCGTATAGGTCGTAACCGCCTGATCATCAGAAGTCTCCGTGCGGATCGATCTTTCATAGCCTTCCGGAACGTCGATCTCATCCACCGTCCATTCTGCGGACGCGTCAAGATCTGTCCATGTAAACTGCCAATTGTTATCCGCGGAGAGCGTCACTGTCTCGTAAGGAATCAGATCTTTGTAAAGCTGGACATTTACAACGGCCGGACGTTTCGTACTGTCCTGATCCTCCCAGACCTTCCTAACCGTCACGTTTTTCGCTGTCGGCACATCGGAGGATTTCAGCCGGTTTGTGATGATCCATTCATTATTTTCCATATAGGCGGAAGCGATCTCATATTTCTCCGGAATTTCGACCTCCGCAACTTCCCATTCCGTATTTTTATCGAGATTTCCCCATGTGTAGGACCAGATACCATTGGCATCGGCGCTTACCTCCACCGGATCTCCCTGCGGTTCCAGATCCGCTCCCGTTTTCTTATAGAGCTGGAATTTGACCGTCTGCGGACGGAACTCGCTTTCATTGTCTGACCAGTGTTTTATAACTCTGACCGACGTGAGGGAAGCTTCGTTCACCCGGTTCATAAACTCCGGTGTTCCGCTTACGATACCGCCGCCGGGGATCCTGTAGGTAACAGCTGCCGCAAGCTTATGTCCCTCAGAGGTCTCACCCTCTGTCACCTCAACGTCCGCCTCATAGACCAGTTCCGAATACTGGACATCCGCTTTTCCATCATTCGCCTCCATGAGATAGTACGTGTAGGTTCCCGCCTCAGAATATTCAAGTTTTTGAAAATTGACTGCCGCCTGCACGTTCTTGACCGACTGGAGCTGGCGTCCGCTGGCATCCTTCAGATAGAAGGTGTATTGCTGTGCATCCGACGGTGTCGCGTTATTTACATACTTGAGCGCCTTGAGAAACACGGACACGCTTGACAGGTCTTTCGCATTCAGAATATCTGCCGATACTGTTTGATCTGCCAGGATCGCAAAGTCATTTCCCTGTTCCTGCAAAAATATTTTATTACAGGTCGAAATGTATCCATCTTTATTTGCTCCTGTCTCTGACACCGTAAATTTGGTTCCCGCCGAAAAACCGACACCGATCATGCTCTCTCCATGCTTCAGGGTAAATCGTGCAACGCCATCCGTAAAATTCATTCCGCCAAACATTCCGTTTAACAGCGGTTCTGAGGCATCTGAAACCTTCTGCCTTACCGTAAATTCCCAGAATCTGGTTTGATCCCCCTGCGCTCCTGAAATGGTATTGCTGACCTTTAAGGCACCTGTCGGTGTCTCGGCATTTAAGATCGTCCAGACCTTTCCCTGTTTCTGATAGTTTACAAGGAATTCCCGATTCACTGCCGTGTTTGCCGGATCCGGAAAAGAAACCTTGTTTCCCTCTTCGACCACGTTGTTAGTGCTGTCCAGCTCAACGACCCGGTAGGTATACGGTTCTGCCACATTGTCATTTTTATATAACGGCAGATTCCCGGTTTCAGTCTTCCAGCTTCCTGCGGATGTCAGTTCGATCACTCCGTCCGGGCTGCTCACATTCTCCCATCCGGATCCATCGGCTGTTTTTCTCTGGATCTGTGCTCGGATCGTTCCAGTCGGAGCCGTCTGGACTCCCGTTGCCGTGTATAACCACTGTTTCCGGATTGTCCATTTTATATCCGCCGTCACAAAGTAAATATGCAGCGCATTGTTATCCTGCTGAAGATGCTGCAATTCTGTTGTGGATATTCCCCGGTCAATGAAGTACCGGACAGTTCCTTTGTCCGTGTAATCTTTTCTGGCATTGTTTGTTCCTTGTAAGACTCCAAGAACGGCCTCTGAGAGTCCCCCTGTTCCTGAATTCCACGCGTCTACAATGACTTTTGCTCCCTTGTTCGCCGTATGCGTCTCTGTATAGATTTCCTGTCCGTCTACATAATAGTGGACCGCATAGTTGATCGGGGCTGATACATTATTGCTTTTCCATACCGCCTGCAGGGTAAAGACGCTTCTCTGTTCTCTCTCATCCCAGCGGGAGCAGTCCGCCAGATTATGGAAGGTATCCGTCGTGAGATGCGCCATCTGCCCGGTCGCATAGACTGCGTTTTCTTTCACGTCCCCCAGAGTTCCGTCGGCATTGACCCTGACGATCTGCCAGTGGTCAAACTCAAATTTTCCGCTCAGGTCTCTCGGGATCAAGGTAGAAATCGGCACATACGGATTATTTACCGTATTATAGCCATTGGTACCTCCAGAATCAAAGCCGGGCATATTAACGATATTGGCGGAATCCGGGGAGAGCAGGTTTCCGTTCGCGTCCGTTTGATCCCCGCCGGAAACGTAAGCGACACCGACCTTCAGGGGGATGCCCTGGATCTCCAGAAGAACAACGCCCTGGGCATAGGAATGATTCATATATGCTGTTAAAATGTTCGTTGTTCTGAAATAATAATATCCATCATAGGATGGCAGCCATTCCTGATAGCTCCGGATCTCTCCCGCAGCTCCGGGTCCGGAATAGAAAAGATACTCGATATAATTGTTATCACCGTTCTCCTGCAATTTACTCAGAGCGTCCTTTGGAAAAATCCTGATATCCGGTTTTCCAAAGCCGGTGTCTGTCTTAAAGCGGAAGGTATCGTTCCGGTATGCAGCCCCCGCCCTGAGGATCAGGGTATCGGATTTCATCTTCTGCCAGCCGTTTTGCGCGGAAGGCGCAGTTCCGTTTACCGCGTACTGCGCGGTTCCCCCGGTGAGGCGGCGCACCACGATCTCCTTATGGCTGTGTCCGACCATGTTTCCGCCGGATACGGTGATATCTTCGTAGCAGTTGCTGATCGTAACCGTATAATACCGAATTGCGCTACTTCCGTTTTTCCCATGATTGGAATAAACAGAGATCGTCACGACCGTTCCCGTCGACAGGGTCGTCGTTGTTTCCACTGTCTGCGTATCCTCCAGTGTGACCATCGGAACCTCGATGGCCTCCCCGTTAAGCTCCAGCTGATCCATCTCGAAGGTAGAGCCGCCGGTAGAAAATCCCAAAAACGTCCATACAAAGGATTTACCGCTTTGAAATGTCCCGGTCCAGGATTCCGGCACCGAATTATAAACTCTGCCATTTTTTGCGTACACAGTCCCACTCCAGTCTACCGCACTGAACGTAAAGGTATCCACCTTGTGGTACTTTACCCGGACCGTCTGGTCCTTCGTCACCGGACCGACCTCGTAAGTGCCGTTTAAGATCATGGAAGACGGACTATCTTCTTTAAGCAGGATCCGATTCGGATTCTCCGCCTTCTTATAATAGCTCATCATCCTTCCAAGTGACGGATCCGATCCTTTGAGAGCCACCTGCGCCTCATCGGAATCCACAACCTCGACCGTCGCCTGATAACCTCGCGGGATCTTCACTTTAAATGTATAGCTTCCATTCTCCTCCACGACCTCCATGCGGTCTCCGCCGAATACTTCATCAGCGGTAAGATCGGAATCCGGTGCGTCCGTCCTCTCATTTTCCAGCTCATAACGGATCTGATACGAATTTTTATGGACATACAGAAGATCAATCTTTTCCCCCGGCTTCAGGACCGAATAGGACGCACGGTCTGAATTCTTCTGGCTCGTCACATAGTAAACATAGGATGTTCCGTCCACATTGACAATTCCCACATAATAAACCGGTGTATTTCCAACGACCGCGCGGCGGTACATATGGTTCTGCTCATTGAAGAATACCGTCTTCGGCGCTACATTTTCCAGCGCGCCCGGGGTCAGCTCCGTGATATGCAGCTTATCCATCACATACGTCTTCAGATTTGTATGCGTCTGATCGTCCTCGTCATCCACGATGCAGGTAAATTGAAAGTACGTTTCCACATCGATCTTTTCCGTCGGCTCGATCGCACCGAGCTCGCAAAGAACCTCCCTTGTCAGGGTTCCCTCATCAGACATCCGATAGAGATCTGCCTCGGAGATCTCATCCTGATCGATTTTGTCTTTGGAGGCAGAATCCGTCTTCTGCTTCTTATCAGTTTTCTCCGGTTCTGACGCGGTCGCCTTGTTTAATTGGGAAGTCTCTGACGCGGTCGCCTTCTGCACGGAAATCTCCGTCTCATCCCGCGTCTGTCCCACCGCAGAATATCCTGCGTAGGCAGGAACACCGTTCCATACCGTCGTCAGTACCATCAGAAGCGATAACGCCAACGCCAAAAACCTTATTTTTCTTTTTCTGTCCATCAATTCTCTCATTCTCCTTTACCAAGTTCTCGTTCGATTTTTTTGATCACAAACAGGTAGGAAATTCCTGTAAACGATGCCGCAGCGATCCAGGCCGCCGGATCACCAAAGCAGGCCAGCGGATAACTGAAAAGCTTCATCGCCGCCACGGAGACGATCAGTCTCGCAATGAGCTCGGAGACGCCTCCCATCATTGGCAGGAACCCATATCCGCATCCCTGCATGATATTCCGGAAAATAAAGATCGTGCAGAGAGGCAGAAAGAAGGCTGCTGTCATATGGCAGTACGTTTCTGCCCAAGGCATCATCGCGCTGATATCCACATCTCCGGTAAAAAATAAGCCCAGACATGGTTTTAAGAGGGCACACATTAAGAGTGCGACCGCAATCGAATATACAAATTCCGCAAGAAGCGCCGCACGCACGCCTGCCCTGATCCTCTTCACATCCCCACAGCCGTAGTTCTGCCCGCCGTAGGTCGCCATCGTCTGCCCCATGGCGATCATGCCCTGAATCACAAGGCTCTGGAGCTTCGCCGCGGCGGTGTAAGCCGCGACTGCCACGGAGCCGAACAGGTTGATGGCGGACTGCATGATCATAGTCCCCGATGCGGTGATCGCGAACTGGAATGCCATGGGAATCCCGGCTGCAAGCTGGTTTCTCGTGTCGCTTCCGTGGATCTTCCAGTGTTCCCTCTCCGGCTTTAAGGATGGAACCTTCATCCAGATATATCCCGCACAGAGTACCGCCGAGATCGCCTGGGACAGATTTGTCGCCCAGGCTGCTCCTGCAACACCCATGCCGCCGCGGATGATAAAAAGCAGATCCAGACCCACGTTCAGGCAGGCGGAAAATATCAGGAAAAAGAGTGGGATCTGACTGTTTCCCACCGCCCGCAGATAGGAGGAAAACAGGTTGTAGAAGATATTTGCCGTGAGTCCGACGCTGATTCCCATGATATACGTGTAGGCATCCTGAAAGATATCTGACGGCGTATTCATCAGGTGCAAAAGCGGGTTCATGATCGACACACAGACCAGTGTCAGGATGACCGCTGCGATCACCGCCAAAATTATTCCGTTTGCCACGCTGCGTTTCACGCCCTTTTTATCCCCCGCCCCATACCGTTGGGCGGTAAGGATCGAAAAACCGGCAGTGATTCCCTGAGCAAAGCCGGTCGCCAGAAACATGATCGTCCCGGTGGAACCGACCGCCGCCAGCGCCCCTGCACCGACGCAGCGGCCAACGATGATCGTGTCCGCCATATTATAAAGCTGCTGAAAGATATTTCCGATCACCAATGGAATCGTAAATTGCAAAATCACCGGCAGCGGTTTTCCTTTTGTCATATCGAGCTGCATGCTGTTGATCCTTTCTTTTTACATAAAAATGCCTGACTGATATCAGCCAGGCATCAAAATCATAATTTGTCATGTCCGGCAAACAGGCCGGCAGCACATTTCATTTGGGGATCATTCCGATTTTTTCTTATCCTTATCGCGACCGATCATTCTCCGAATAAAATCAACAGTACCGTCAATTCCGTAGCTTGCGCTGTTGATACAGAGATCGTAGTTGTTCGCGTTTCCCCAGCTTCTTCCGGTATAAAAATTGTAATAATGCGCATGTTTTTTGTCAAGTTTTTTCAGGAAATGGCGCGCTTTTTTCCGGTCTAATTCGGAGTTTACCTCGATCGCGCGCTGGATTCTCTGTTCGATCGGTGCAGTGATATAGATACTGATATGCGGAATGCCGTTGTTCGTTAAGATCGCATCGGCACAGCGGCCCATGATAATAAAGTCTTCCTTTTTCGCCATATCACAGATCAGGTCGCTCTGGTTGAAGAAGACGGCATCCTGACGGTTCAGGCCGTGGTAACGGCTGAAATATTTGATATGATCCTTCAGGGACATATGGGTCACTGCCTCAAACTCGCTCGCCGGACTCTGCTGCAGTTCCTCAGAGACGTGGGCATATCCCGCCGCGTCACGGATCGTCTTATCCTTCTCCGCGTCGAGGCGTTTTAATACTGCCTCGAAAATATCGGCATCGTAGTAGTTAATATGAAGCTTATCCGCAAGTTTAAAGCCGACATCGATTCCGCCGCTTCCGTATGTCCAGCTGATGCAGATAATCAGGTGGTCGTCGTTGGAGAAACGGTTCGCTACGTTGAAGCTGTTTAACTTCGCGAGGATCGGGTCGATCACATCGCCGCTGGCGAAGCTTGTCGGAAGACTCATGACCTCATTGAGGATGCGGTTGTACTCGGTCATACACATCGCGCGTTCTTCTTTATCCTCGATGGTGCGGGCCATGTTCGCGATCAGCCCAAGCTCGCTGCGGACCAAATGTCCCTGCGGTCTTGTTGTGAGTAACTCTGTAAGTTCGTTGACGCAGCGCTCTCTGTCACGGTTGAATACACGTCCCAGGGAGGAACCAAGGTGGACATAGACCTCCGCGTCCAGATCGTAGATATGTTCTGCCAGTTCTTTGATTTCTTCTTTCGTTGCAGCCATATTTCCTCCCCCTTCCTATAAAAAGAATACCAGAGTATCCACAATGAATACCGGAACAAGAATTCCAAGGGACCAGATCAGATATCCGAAGAACGAAGGCATCCGGATACCGTTCTCATCCGCAATGGATTTGACCATAAAGTTCGGCGCGTTGCCGATATATGTATTCGCGCCCATAAATACGGCACCGCAGGAGATCGCTTCCAGCATCTTGACCGGAACGGTTCCGAGGGCCGTCACCATGCCCTGTGACAATCCTAATGCGCCTGCTGTTGTCAGGAATACCAGATAGGTCGGCGTATTGTCGAGGAAGCTGGATAACAGACCGGTCGCCCAGAACATCTCAAACGGTTCTGTGATCCCAAGCTCCGCTCCGTTTGCCTTTAAGATCATAAGCGCCGGCTGCATCGTAATAAAGATACCGACGAACAGAACTGCGACCTCGTGGATCGCGCCCCAGGTAAAGTGGTTCTCTCGGCGGATCGATCCATCCGTCGTCTTAAAGGACAGGAATGCGGATACAAGGATGATCACGCACTCAATGATCGCCGGATAGGATAATGTAACTTCTCCGAAAATGTGGATTCCAAGGACATTTCCCGCCGCATCCTGGAACATCGGCATGGACGGCAGGGTACCGCTTAAGATTACGGCGATTACGATCATAACAATGAAAATCAGGTTATGTCCGCCGCGGATCTTAACCTCGGTACCAGGTTTGCTGATATCCGGTTTTAAGCCTGCCGCGATATCTTTTCTGTATGCCTTCATATCAAAATGATAGAAGATGAACAGCAGGATGATCATATTGAAGAGCAGGATCGGTAAAAGCTTTAAGCTCCAGAAAAACGGGACACCCCGCATGAAGCCCATGAGCAGCGGCGGATCTCCGATCGGAGTCAGGCAGCCGCCCATATTTGATACCATAAAGATAAAGAAGATCACGATATGACGTCTTCTCTTTCTCCACGCGTTCATCTTGATGATCGGACGGATCATTAACATACTGGCTCCGGTGGTTCCGATCCAGCTGGATAACAGGGTTCCGAGTGCCAGAAGTCCCACATTGATCCTCGGGGAACCAGCGAGATCACCGGACAGGGTAATATTACCGGACACACAGAACAATCCGAAAAGAAGGACGATGAATGTCAGGTAGTCGTTTATGATACATTCCAGTGTCGTCTCCGCCGCCTTCGGCACACCGTACTTCACGGCGAACGGGATCAGGAACAGCAGGGACCAGAACACGACCGCGTGCGGCTGGTGCGCCTCCCACCACTCTGCTTTCACAAGCGGAAGGACCGCAATGCAGAGCAGGAGTCCTGCAAATGGAATACAAAGCCATAACGGCGCCTGTGCTGCCGCCCCGGCAGCCTCTGGTTCTGCCGCAAGCGCTGTAACTGCAGTCTGGTTTAAGACCGCCAGAAGTCCTGCGCAGAATGCAAATAATTTCTTCATGGGTAAACCTCCATGTAATCAGCTTTTATGAGCCATTACTCTTTTTTTCGCTCAACACGGCTACTGATTATAACAACTTTCCCGCACAAATACAAGTACGATTCTTCCAAATAATTGCCAAATTTCCGCGTAGAAAATCAGCATTTTTGCCAAAATGGAATATATTTCGTATTGTGAAATTTCAGACAATGGGATTTTATCTCATTTATTTTACAACGTTAAAGCATTGGCCTGGCAGACCGCCGCATTCCGTTATTCTGCGCCATGTACTGCTTTTTTCGCGGGTTTTCACGCCCTGCAAGAATGCCGTAAATGGTATTCTAAAAAAAGCAGCACGATTCTTTGATGGATGATCAGGTACCGAAGCTGCTTTTGTTTTATTAAATATATGTGTTTTATATATTTTTACTACACTAAGAAAAATTCCGTAATGAATACCATCGCACAGCAGATCACCGCAACGGACAGGAGACTTCTTCCGCACCACGCCGCGATGATTCCGATGACCAGCGCCAGCGCCGCCGACACCGTACTGTTTGTGGCGGAGAGGATCGCCGGGAACGTCATAACAGCTAACGTCACATATGGGACGTAATATAAGAATGACTGGATAAACTGATTTTTGATCGGTTTCCGGATCAATGTGAGCGGCAGGACACGGATCAGGTAAGAGACACCCGCCATCACCGCAATATAGAGATAAATATTCTTTTCCATGTTTTTTATGTATTTCCTCTTAATTTAACGATACAGTTTTCGTAAATACTTCTTTTTCTTACAAATAGAACTGCTTTCTACTATATATACAGTTAAGCTCCCTGTTTTGCTGCACCTGCAGAAGAATTATTTTTTCCTTTCTGGTTTTCTTCTTGAACCTCGATCTCACTGTCCTCTGCCGGATGCGGGAAGAGAATCGCTGCTGCGGATGAGAGCACAACAGTCAGGATGATCGTTCTCGTGCCGCTGGAGATCGATGAGATACCCGGCAGATGCTCCGCAAGGTAGCTCGCCGCAAAACTGATGGCGATAAGCCCCGCAAGGATCCGGCTCTTTCTCGCCGGCGGAATGATGATCGCGAGGAACATTCCGTAGAGCGCCACGCTGAAGGCGCTCACAAGACGCCACGGCATCAGATTACCTGCCAGCGCACCGAGGGCTGTTCCGACAGCCCAGCCGGGAAGCGCTAATGCGATTGCCCCGTACATATACCATGGATTTAAGTAGCCCGGTCTTGCGATCGTAATTCCAAACAGCTCATCGGTAATATCAAAGGCCATGAGAAGCCTGTGGAAAAACGGCATATCCGGATCCATTCTCTGGCTCATGGCACAGCTCATCAGTAAATATCTCGCGTTCGCGATCAGTGTCACGATCGCCATCTCAATATACGCTGCCCCCGCGGCGATCATCGTAAAGCCCGCGTATTCCCCTGCGGACGCGTTGCAGAGTGCGCTTGTGATCATTCCCTGAATCGGTGTCATCCCGACATTCCGCGCCACGATTCCCAGTGAAAAAGATACCGCAAAATACCCAAGCGCGATCGGCACCCCGTCCCGGGCTCCATCCCGGAATGCCCGCCGGTTTCCAACACTGGCGATTGAAAACTTGTTGTTCCCCATAATATTCCTCCCTCAAACAGAAACAGCAGACATCCTGTCCTGTTTATGCGCTGCCACCACTGTATTGTACGGAATTTTCAGTTCAGAAAATTCCTACCTGTGTGCAATGACCAAACATGTACAGTATACTCTTCTTCTTTACATTCGTAAAGTCACTGTTTATAATAATTACAGAAGTTTTGCAGTTGTTCCCATCCCGCAGGATAGGCAGTGACTCTGATCGGATTTGTCAGCTTCGCTGACCAGAATCACGCACCAAGTCTCTCGGATGTTCGACTTGAATTGCAGGGCGGCACTTTGTATACAGTTTTTTCTGTCTTTTGCCGCATGCATGATATTTATATAAGGAAGGAAATTGATCCATGTCATTCATAAAAAAAGAACCAGTCCTTTCCGCGGCAGCGGTTCTGGCGGTCCTCTCCATGTTTTTTGTCGCTCCGTCACCGGAGTATCTGTCTTACATTGACTTCCGCACTCTGGCACTCCTCTTCTCCCTGATGACAGTGGTCGCCGGGCTGAAGGAGATCGGTCTGTTCCGTTATCTCGGATCATCCCTGCTCGCCGGAATGCATTCCACACGCCAGCTTGCCTTCACCCTGACAGCACTCTGCTTTTTCTCCAGCATGCTGATCACGAACGACGTGTCCCTGATCACATTTGTCCCGTTTTCCATACTGATCTTACATATGGCAGGACTTCCGGAGCTCATGATCCCCGTGATCGTCCTGCAGACCATCGCCGCGAACCTCGGCAGCATGGCAACACCCATTGGGAATCCACAGAACCTGTATCTCTACTCTTCCTTTGGCCTCTCTGCCGGTGAGCTTGTGGGATACATGCTGCCATTAACGGTACTCTCAGCCCTGCTGCTTGTAGCTGCCGTTTTTCTGCTGAAAAATAAAGCCATCACCCTCAGCCGGACCTCCCTTCACCAGGACGGCTGTCCCACGAAGACTTCTCTGATCTTCTATCTGGCGCTTTTTCTCGTCTGTCTGGGCTGCGTCGTTCGGATCTATTCCTGGCCGGTCATGTTTTTCATCATCCTGGCCGCTGTTCTCATAAAGGACCGCTCGTTGTTTATCCGGGTCGACTACTTTCTGCTCCTGACATTCGTCTGCTTTTTTATCTTTATCGGCAATATGGAACGGATCCCTGCGATCTCCGGACTCCTCACGAAGCTGATCTCCGGTCATGAATTTCCGGCAGGTGTTCTCTTAAGCCAGTGCATCAGCAATGTCCCCGCGGCGATCCTGCTCTCCGGCTTTACCGACGCAGTGCGTCCTCTACTTTTTGGTGTGAATGTCGGCGGTCTTGGGACCCTGATCGCATCCATGGCAAGCGTGATCTCCTACCGGGCCTACGCTGAGATTCCGGAAGCAAAGTCCGGAACGTACATGATGGTATTCACCCTTTACAATCTCATATTTCTCATAATTTTGTGCGCGGTGGGGTGGATGCTGCTCTCTCTGTAAATCAAGTGTGCGGATGGTTAAATCATTACGTCTGTAACAGAATTTCATATTGTGATATAGAATGCAATACTTTTTCGCTTTGTGATATTGTTCAGGATTTTTCGATTCTGGACAATATTTTTTTGCAAATTTTACGTTAAAACCAGTTTCAAGGGCTTGACATTCTATATAAAATTCCATATAATGAAATCAGTTCCACAATATGGTATATTGAGAGAGTAAATAGGGGAGGAGATATTCTATGGCAGACTTGATCTACGAAGTACACAACCACCTTGCACGCATCACACTGAATCGTCCGAAGCAGCTCAACTGTTTCAGCGAGGAGATGATCCGTCTCTGGACAGAAGCGTTGGAAGATGTCCGTGACAACGATGATGTATATGCACTTCTGCTTTCCGGAAACGGAAAAGCGTTCTGCGCAGGCGGTGACGTCAAGGCAATGGCAGCCGGTGACGGATTCTTCGAAAGTCATGAAGATATCTCCTCCACAGCCCTCGCAAGAAAGAATTCACTCTGGAAGGGAATCCAAAGAATTCCGCTTCTTTTAGAAGAAATCGATAAACCGGTGGTTGCCAAGATCCATGGTGCCGCAGTCGGTGCCGGTCTTGACATGGCTCTCATGTGCGATGTGCGGATCGCCGGGGAGAGTGCTTCCATGTCGGAAAGCTATTTTAATGCCGGAATTGTACCTGGTGACGGCGGAGCATATTTCCTGCCCCGTCTCGTCGGCCGGGACAAAGCTTTAGACCTATTCTGGACAGCCCGCACATTAAAGGGAAAAGAAGCCGCAGATATGGGTCTCGTTACCCACTGCGTCCCGGATGCAGAGCTTGACGCGTTTGTGGAGCAGTATATGGAGAAGCTTCTGGCAGCGCCGCAGCAGGCTATGCGCCTCACAAAACGCGCAGTCGTACAGGGTGAGCAGAGTTCTCTGCGCGCCTCCTTAGATCTTATCTCCTCTTTCATGGGAATCGTCACCGAACTCGACGACTACCGTCAGAGGACCAGCGCCCTCGTTGCGAAAATGCAGCGGAAAGCGCAGTAAAACAGCCCATCAACAATCCTTAATTTCAGATAGAAACCCATCACACAAAAAGCGGCTCGTCCCATTGCGGGAAGAACCGCTTTTTGTATTTATGTATTAACTACTTCTCTTCTCCATGATACTTCTCTGTATGTTTCGTATTGACTGCCTCGCAGATCCTCTTTAAACCTTCCTCAAGAGTTGCGCGTGGGCATGCAAGGTTCAGGCGGATAAATCCATCTGAATGCTGTACAAACATATTTCCGCCTTCGAGAAGAACGCCTGCCTTGTATGCAAAGAACAGCGGAAGAACTTCATCCGGTTCAAAATATTTGCTGAGATCTACCCAGGCAAGATACGTTGCCTCAGAAATACGGAAGGTTGCTTTTGGAAGATGCTCTTTTAAGTATTCCTGCGTAAATTCAAAGTTTCCATCAAGATAAGCACGTAACTCCTGAAGCCATGCATCTCCGCCCTCGTATGCGGCCTGGGCAGCTGCAATGCTCAATGGGTTATCAAAGTTATAATGTTTGGAAAGCCAAATGTTTTTTAATCCCTCATCACGGATCATGACATTGGAGATCATGAGACCTGCAAGGTTGAATGTCTTACTCGGCGCCATGCATGTTACAAGCTTTTTATAGTCCGGCATAACCTTTCCCAGCGGAATATGCTTCTGATCAAGCCGGAGCAGATCACAGTGGATCTCATCAGAAATCACCCACATATCGTTCTTTTCAATGATCTCACCGATTTTCTTTAACTCCTCTTCCTTCCATACACGTCCACTTGGGTTGTGAGGATTGCAGAGGATAAAGAGCGTTGTTTTCTCATCTGCCGCTTTCTTTTCAAGATCCTCATAGTCAATGGTATAGTATCCATCTGTGTTGATCAGATCGGAGCAAACAGACTCGCGGTGGCTGGCATCTGCCGCATATTTAAAATATGCATAGGATGGGGTCAGGAAAAGAACCTTTTCATCCGGTTTGCAGATATACTCAACCATCTCAAACAGAGCCGGGATAATACCGTTGGACATTACCAGTTCTTTGCGGTCGAATGTCCAGTCGTATTTGCTCTTGCACCATGCCGCGAATGCGTCATAATAGCTCTTCTCAAAAACTCTTGTGTAACCGAAAATACGCTTTTCCAGTCTCTTTTTAATTCCGTCGATGACAACATCCGGTGTGGCAAACTCCATATCCGCCACCCACATACGGATAAACTCTTCATCCTGATACGGAAATTTCATGGTCTCATCCGCATGGAAGATATAGTCACGGAAACCATCCGTGTTCATTGCATTCGTATGACGTCTGTCAATGATCTCATCAAAATTATACATATCGTTTTCCTCGCAATTTCATTATTTTTACTGTAATGATTCCTATTTATCTACTGGATTGTTACAGCCTGTCTGATCTTTTTATACTCTTCAAACTCACTGTCTGAGCAGTAGATCATGTGACCCGGGCTTACTTCGTGGTAAGATGGTCTGTTCTCATCACTGTAATTGTGAATCGACGGGTCATAATGGATTTTTACCCTTTTCTTCTCCTTGATCGGATCCGGTTCCGGAATCGCCTATAAAAGCGACCGGGTATACGGATGCAGCGGGTAGCGGAACAGCTCATCCGCATCTGCCATCTCTACAAGCTTTCCAAAGTACATAACTCCGATCCGGTCGTGGGAAAATATCATCCAGATCATACCAATACAGACTCCTGTGATCATATGGAAACGTATCGTTTTCATGGAAAGCTTTGTCATTCGTTTTCTCCTTTCCTCTTGTCGTTTTTTGCACAAAAAAGAGGGGATGCTGATCTCTTTTTGTGCAATATGCTTTGCTATGAACACATTGTACCAATCAGCATCCCCTCTGTCAAAACGCCTATTGTTTCCTCAGAGTGGATTTTTTATATTTATTTTTGAATGAAAATAAACTTTTTTGACCGATCCTCCAAAATTATATCCTTCTCACCAAAAAATCCCCTAATTCTTTTTAGAATATGATTTTTAGGAAACCTGCCAGTTACATTTTTCATACTATCCGGCATTGTTTTTTCCGTCAGGTGATCGCCATCATATTGTAAAGTTTCATCACCCGGATGTCCTCTTTTGATATTTTTAAAGAGGATAAAAGTGCATCATCCTCTTTCAGTTTTTCTTTTGAGAACAGCATCTTTGCTGCGATCGGCATCATAGGTCTGGATGAAAACCCATTAAACAGTCCCCATTTTGTATCTGAATCAAGATATGACGCCAGTAACTGGGCGCTTGCCTTCTCCATCGGAGAGTCCTGATTTACAAGGTGGATATTAGTAACTGCGTTATAATGTTCCATGTATCCCCAGTATGTATTTTCACATTTCTGGTAGTGCGCGTAATCCTTAAAATTCATATACATCATAACTTTATCACGGTTTCTTTCGTCTTTTGAGAGAAGGTCAAATACACAGCGTATTAACTGATTGCTCCTTCCATCAAATATATATCCATAAAAACGGTTTCTTCCCCGAAAGAATGCCGGACAAAACTCGTTCTGCATTTCCTTTCGTTCAAATGATCGCTGTGAGAGAAGCTGCTCTACATGGACACCGATCGCGTCCGCGATCTCGTAGAGCGTTTCAACGTCCACGGCAATCTCTCCTTTTTCATATTTCGAGATCGTTGATTTACTTTTGCAGATCTTTTCCGAAAGTTCGTCCTGCGTAAGATTCTTCGCTTTTCTGTAGTTTCTTATAAGTCCTCCGATCTCCCGGTTTAATTCCGACATTGTCTTCCCTTCCTTTCCCGTAATAGTACCGCCAGCGGTCCCTGCTCTTCATCTCTTTCTGTGTTATTGCAAGTGTCGTTAAAATCCAGATTTTGATAAAATATGACTGTTTTCTTTCCTTTTCCCTTTATTTTAGCACAATACTACTTTAAATTCTATTCCAAATGTAAAATTTTTGCAAAAAGTTTCTTTTAAAGAAACTATTGGGATTTTGACTTTCTTCTCTGAAATCATTAAACTGGAGATATCTTAAACGAAAAGGAGATTCGCCATGCTGTGTATTAAAAATGGTACCCTTCATACCGCAGTTTCAAAAGAACTGGTTTTGGCTGATATTCTTATTGATGCCGGTCCTTGAACATAAAATCCCATTAAAGGCTCATGCACACCAGGCAAACGATATTTTCAATGCGATCCGTGTCGCAAAAGAGTTTGGTCTTGATATCACTCTGGAGCATGTCATCTCATTGTAGATGAGCTTGTAAAAGAAAACTTTCTTTATAATTTTGCTTCCTCAATATTCATTATATAGCCCCCTCCCTGGTCTTTCCAAGGCGGGGGGCTGGTTTATCGTATTTAGCGAGTCCGCTCCTCTTCCATCACCTCATGGACCTTCTTGCGGATCATCGCCGCCTGATGCGGCGTAAGTGTTCCACCTCCCATTCCCCAGGTGTGGGAGACAGGCACAAAGTCTGCTTTCGGCATCTCTCCGAAAACAATTTCAAAGCAGACGCAGGCAGAAATATAATTTCCAAGATTATTCTGGTGTCCAAAATCTCCTGTTTTCTCTTCTGCGAGATATGGATCTCCGATTCCACACTTCACGACTTCATGATATGCTCTCACCACCGGTGCCAGCAGGATTCCCTTATTTTCCGGTTCTTCACAGAGATGTCGGTACCACTCCATATTTCTCTCCACCATCTCCTGCTCCGACAGGGTCAGCTGATATCTCCATCCATCCCGTTCATACCAGTCTCCCACATTTCCTATTTTCCATGGTTTCGCTGTCTTATCCCGGAAAAATCCATACTGATAAGCATGAGGTGCCCACAGAACCATCTTCGCGTGTTTTTCTTCTGCCCTTTTCTTCAGGATTCTGACTGCCTTCTCCATATTTTCCCGCAGAGAATAGTCCTCTGCTCCCGGCTTTCCGCTATGGGTTGACAAAGCCTCATCACTGTTTCCCGCAAAAAAAGCAAAAATCATATTCCTCATTCGCGTCTAATACCTTTTGGCACTGCTCAGCACGTTCCATGCTCTCCGGGATCAGTCCCGCATACTGGGCAAGTCCCGTTCCTCCCCAGTAGCTGTATGCCACCTGCGCATGGTATCCGTCCGCCTCCGCCATCTGACGAAAATATTCATATGTACTGTCCCAGAGTCCCGTAAAGCTGTTTCCGGTGAAAGCCACTCTCGGTCCGTCCGCAATATAACTTAATGTTACTTCTGCTGCCGGATCCTCAGACACCCAGGTATGGGACCGCTGCCATGTTTTCCTTTTTTCTTCATCTCTCCATACAAGCGCATGAAAGGGTTCTCCACAATAAATTCCCGATTTTTCATCATACAGTCCCGGATCTATGATCTGTTCTTTTCCTTCATAAAAGGAAGCCGCATGAAACGGAGGGATATTTTCTGTACGATCTCCGCTCTTCCATGTTTCATGCGCCTCGATTCTCCCGATAAACTCTGTCCGTTTTTTTCCAGCGTATTCTGTTGTTACCGTAATATTCCCGACACGGAACGTGTTATGATTTGCGACCTGGATTTCTATTTCTTTATCTTTTCTATATGTTACTGTCATTTCCAGATTATCATAACTATATCTCATAGATGATCTCCTTCCTGCAATTGCCCTTTGTGGCTGATTGATTCCCCGCTTACCCTGTCTCTGTGTCTTAGAATAAGACAACAGCCGCCTCTGAGATCAGGGACGGCTGTCGATCGCAACCGCCTACAATTCTAAGCAGTTACTGAACATAAGGGGTATATGAAAAATTATATAATGAGGGGGCTAAATCACATATCCTTGACAGAACCGTCAAAGTACCGTTTTGCGGAGTTGCTTCCACGCTCATGAAGCGGATAAAGCTCTGATGCGTTCTCCGAAAGTTCCACACCGATACCAGGTTTGGATGGAATTTCCAGATATCCGTCCTTGAATTTTAACGGTTCCTTCACCATTGCATCTTCCTGACCATTCAGGCAGAAGCCCGGAAGCTCCTGAATTCCAAGGTTTGGAATACTTGCACAGATCTGCAGGCATGCTGCTGTCGATACCGGTCCTAACGGATTGTGCGGGATCACGAGAACATCGTGTGCCTCCGCGATCGCAGCTACCTTCTTCGCGGTAGTGATTCCACCGATAGCACATACATCCGGGCGGACATACTGGGCAGCATGGCGGCTCATCAGGACTTCAAACTCCCTGAGGCTTGTGAAACGCTCACCGGTAGCAATCGGTACGCCGATTTTCGAAGCAACCTCTGCCATGGTATCGTAATTGTCTGGTGTCACCGGATCTTCCAGAACCATCGGGCGGTATGGCTCGACTGCACGTCCGAACGCAACTGCTTCCGGAAGTGTCATTCCGCGGTGTGCCTCTAATATGAAATCGAAATCATATCCCACGGCTTCTCTGCAGATCTTCACTTTTTCAAGTTCCATCTCGATACGACCGGAGAAATATTCGTCATGGCCTTCTTTTAAGGACTTGTCATTTCCGTTGACAAAAATCTTCGCTGCTGTAAATCCCTGCTTCTTCAGGTCAATATAGCGCTTCGCCAACTGTTCCGGATCCTTATCCCGCACCATCGGAGATGCGTAAACACGGACCTTATCTCTTGTGAGACCGCCAAGCAGCTCGTAAACCGGTACGCCGAGAGCCTTTCCCTTGATATCCCAGAGTGCAATGTCGATCGCTGAGATCGCACTCATCACGACAGATCCCCGGAAATAAACAGACCGGTAAAAATTCTGATTGAAATCTTCGATCCGGAATGGATCTTTTCCTATTAAATATTCTTTGAACTTTTCGATCGCCGCAGCTGTCGCCATCAGGTAACCCCAGTTGCCCGCCTCACCGAGCCCGACGATCCCTTCATCCGTGTAAACCTGGACGAAAAGATAATGCTTCGCAAAAATCAGTTTCACATCTGTGATCTTCATTGTTTTTCCTCCTGACAGACTTAGAACGCCGGATATACCGTCATTGTGTAGAAAATGTTCACGACTGCGAGCAAAATGCAGATCAGCCAGCCGCTCTTAAAGAGTGCCTTCAGGTCATATCCGCCTTCTCCCATGCACATGGCAACAGCCGGAGTCGCCATCGGAGTCATGAAAGCAGTCTGACAAGCGGATGCCACGCACATGACGAGTCCCATCGGCGCAGCCCCCAGGGACTGGCAGGTCAGAAGACAGATCGGGATAAATACTGCCTGGACAGAACGGTTTAACATAAACTGGGTCATCAGGAACGGAATTACAAAGAACAGTGCTCCGAGAAGGTAATTGTTGTGGGTTCCTCCGACTGCTGCAGCAAGCCATCCCCCGATCGCCTCGCCTGCTCCGGTGTTCACAAGACCATTTCCCAGGGCGAGCGCTCCTGCGTAGAGGATCAGCATTTCCCACGGGATCTCTGACAGTGCTTTTTTCTGATCTACAACTCCGAACATTGCCATGAGGATGCTTCCCGCGAGGGCGATCCACCAGGACGCAATGTGAAGCTGTGTGGAGAAGATCAGACCGAGCATGGTGACGATGAAGATCACGATTCCGATCCTGTCAACGGTCGGCGATAATTTGCTGGAGATATCTTTCTGCTCCTCGATCTCGGCCAGATCGGAGACCGCCTGCTGCGGACACATCTTCGGTCCGATCGTCATCGCCCAGATCAGGCAGAGGATGATCACCGGGAATCTCGCGAAGAAAAAGCTGATCGGGGTAAATTCCAGCCCGGTGAACTGATATGTCTCGAGATATCCGTTAAACTCTCCCGCTTTCTGGATCGAAGTCGGAAGCGGAAGTGCAAAACAGCAGGCAACCACGATCACCATCAGCGGGAAAATGTATTTTGAACGGCTGTATCCCGTCCTGTCACATAATGCGCAGAGGAGCGGACCAATGATCGCGTAGACCACCATCGGGCTGTTCATAAAGTTTGTCAGGAGCACTCCCAGCAGGAGATATCCGAAATATACCTTCATAAAAGAACCATTTGTCAGCTTCAGGAGCCAGTCACACATCAGTTTTACAAGAGATGTGCGGCGGAATCCCGACGCCACCATGAAACAGGCGCCCATCAGGATCGTGTTGACATTTGCGAATCCCCCAAGTGCTCCGTTCGCATCCACACACCCGGTAATGTAAAGTGCGCTGAGTGATAAAAGTGCCGTGACCCACATCGGGATCTTGTTGATGATATAGCTCAAAAGTGTCAGAGCAAAAATGACCATACAGATGACCAGTTTGTTATCCATCTTGTACTCCCCCGTATTATCTGAACCTGCAGCGATCTATGGAAGCATCTCTTTGATCTGCTGCTTTCTTCCAGTTATTTGATGAAACTTACCTGCGGATAGATTTCCTCTAACGCCTTGTCTTTTTTCTCATTAAATGTAACCTTATTTTCCTCGAAGAGATTTCTTCCGTCCGGATCGATCGAAACGATGAGCGGTCCCAGTTCGTTTACCTCACAGTGCCACAGCGTTTCCGGCATTCCGAGATCCCTCCACTGTGCCTCCACGATCCTCTCTACATGAGTCGCAGCCACAACCGCGCATCCGGCCGGGAATACACAGTGGATCGCTTTGAAATTCTTACATGCACATTCCGTATTCGGTCCCATTCCGCCTTTTCCGATGATCACGCGGACCCCGGTCTGTTCCACAAACTCTTTTTCAAACTTTTCCATTCTCATACTTGTCGTCGGTCCGATGGAAACCATCTCAAACTGGTCATTTTCAAGCGGCCGGATGATCGGTCCGGCATGGAAGATCGCTGCATCCTTTACATCGACCGGGAGTTCCCTGTGCTCTTCCACGAGACGGCGGTGCGCCACATCGCGGCAGGTCGTCATGCTTCCGTTTAAATATACGATATCACCGACATGGATTCCTTCCAGATCCTCAGCGCTGATCGGTGTTGTCAGAATTTTTTTTCCGTTCTTTACCTCAACCATTATAAAGTCACCTCCGAATGTGTTGTGATCGTGTAATTTAAGTCTTTATCAAAGATAATGTGTCCGCGGCGGTGGGACCAGCATCCAACATTTACTGCTACACCGATGGCAGATGGATGTCTTGCGGTATTCTCGATATTAACACCCATAACAGATGCTTTTCCGCCCATTCCCTGCGGTCCGAGACCGATATCATTGATACCTTTTTCAAGAAGTGCTTCCATCTTTGCGGCGCGCTCATTCTCATTGTGGCTTCCGATCGGACGCATCAGTGCTTTCTTGGAAAGAAGTGCTGCGGTCTCGACAGATGTTGCGACGCCGACGCCAACAAGAAGCGGAGGACATGCGTTTAAGCCATAGCTTGTCATAACGTCAAGGACGAATTTCGCGACGCCCTCATATCCGGCACCTGGCATTAAAACCATCGCCTTTCCAGGAAGTGTGCATCCGCCGCCTGCCATGTAGACATAGATCTCACACTGGTCGCTGTTCGGGACGATATCCCAGAATACGGTCGGTGTTCCTTTTCCGACGTTCTTTCCGGTGTTGTACTCATCAAAAGTCTCGACACTGTTGTGGCGGAGCGGGGCATCCACAGTCGCACGGACAACCGCTTCCTTTAAAAGAACTTCCAGATCATCGATCAGCGGGAACTTTGTTCCGCATTTTACCCAGAACTGGATCACACCGGTATCCTGACAGCTCGGTCTGTTTAACTCAGAGGCTAATCTCTGGTTTAAGTTCATTGTCTCATAGATGGACTTTGCAAGCGGGTTTGTCTCCGCCTCTGCTAATTCTGAAATTTTTGCCTTTACATCGTCCGGGAGATGCTTTCCGATATAGTCCGTAAAATGGGCGATATATGTGGTAAGTTTCTCCACCTGCTCCTCTCTGTTCATCATATAACCTCCTTAAAATTTTTAACTGTCCGTGCTTTAATTTTGACTTCCGGCAGCCATTTGCTTTTCGTCTGCATGTTGATTTCTTGTATTTGATATTTTATTTTTTATCATGTATACAATTTATGCATTTAAGATAAAACAGTATGATGAAAAAGTCAATACCAATTTTACTTTTTCATCATACTGTCTAATTTGTAGCTTATGTTTTTGTGCATTATAGATAAATTGTATTTATTCTCTGTACCGCGTCAGCATATCCTCCAGGCTTCTCCTGATATGTTTCTCCATCTGCGCTCTCGCGGTCTCCGCGTCCTTCGCCGCAATCGCCTCATAAATTTCCTTATGTTCCGCAAACGATTTCTTCGCGTACTCCCTCTCCGTCGTCTGGACTCCCATGGAAAGTCCATTCCAGAGTTCTGAGAGCATTGTCACAAGCTTCTCATTCCCCGACGCATTCCAGATCTCGTAATGGAACGACTGGTTCATATCCGAATATCTGCTGCTGTCTCCGGAAGCGATCATCTCCTCCGATACCTTCAGACAGTTTTGCAGGGCAGAGAGATCTGCCCCGTTTTCCACGCAGAGTACACAGGCATAGCCCTCAAGCACTGCCCGGATCTGATAATGATCCCGCAGCGTCTTTTCCGTAACCCCTAAAACGATGGCTCCTTTATTCTGTTTCAGTTCCAAAAGCCCATCCCTCGCGAGGATCTGAAATGCCTCCCGCACTGGAGTGATCGACACCCCAAGCTCCTGAGCCGTCGCCTCGAGCGCCAGCGTCTCGCCTTCCTTAATCTGTCTCGATATGATCGCCTTTCTGAGCGCCGAAGCAACCCGCTCCCTCGCAGGCATCAGTTTTACCGGTTTTAATCCAAGCATATGATTCCATCCATTTCAAATATTATGGCATAAGTATACTTCCGAAATCCGGACAGCGCAAGTAGCTTCACGCTAATTTCCAGCACTTAGGCAGTGGCATATTTCCCATTTACTGTCTCACAGGCCCATTTAAGTTTTTCCGGAAGTATCGCTCCCTGACACACAAGTTTCAGACGGATAAAACCTTCGGAATCCCCATCAGACCACGACAATACTAAAACGATTCACATAACCTATAACCACAAACTCTTTATTGTCACATTTCAAAAACCGATATATAATGGATATAGCGCCAAAGCACGCACAATTTTCTTATTATCATTTTCGCAGGAGGATTTACCCATGAGCGACAAGACCGTTGTATTAAACGCAAAAAAAATGAACTTTGACGGAAATCTCGACTTTTCTGTTCTCTCTTCCGACGTGACCGTCTACGATGATACCACACCGGAACAGCTCTTAGAGCGCATTGAGGGAGCTGATATTATCGTCACAAAGGAGATGCCGGTAAACGGTGACCTGATCCGCAAATTTCCAGCTTCCGTAAAGCTGATCTGTGAGGCCGGTACCGGATACAACAATCTGGATCTTGATGCCGCAAGGGAGAAGGGGATCACCGTCTGCAATATCCCGGCATACAGCTCCGAGCGCGTAGCCCACACAGCGGTCATGATGATCTTAAATTTAAGCTCCACCATGCAGGTCCAGATGAAAATGCTGGCAAACGGAAACCATGATAACTTTACGAAAAATCTCCAGGTTCCGCACGTTGAGGTAAACGGAAAGACTTTAGGAATCATCGGTGCCGGACATATCGGAAAGACTGTAATGAAGATTGCAAAAGCTCTTGATATGAACATTCTCGTGTATACAAGAACACCGAGAGCCGACGAGGACGGCATCCGCTATGTGGATCTTGAGACAGTCTTAAAGAACAGTGACTATGTTTCCCTGCACTGCCCGTTAACTCCGCAGACAAAGCATATGATCAATAAAGAGACTCTTGCGCTCATGAAGCCGACCGCATTCCTGATCAATACCTCCCGCGGTGCTCTCATCGATGAACCGGCTCTGATCGAAGCGCTTGAAAAGCACCAGATCGCAGGCGCAGGCCTCGACGTCCAGGAAACTGAGCCGCCGAAAGCCGACAACCCGCTCTACACCCTCGACAACGTGATCCTCACCCCGCATATGGGCTGGAAGGGACTTGAGACAAGACAGCGCCTCGTTTCCATCCTTGCCGGAAATGTAAAGGGATTCCTTGAGGGAACACCGGTGAATGTAGTTTCATAACTCAAATATAAGGAACTTTTCATCTTTTAAGATGATATAGTTCCTTTTTTTTATTACTGTTTGCGCAAAGCGTGAATCGTAACCTTTTTTTACTACTGTACAGAAAGAATCCTTGAAATATTCTCGCAATTCATGTATGATGGAGTTATGATTTGAAAAGAGGAGGAATTCCCATGATTTGTATCAAGAATGGAACACTTCACACAGCGGTATCAAAGGAAACTTTTATCGCTGACATCCTGATCGACGGCGGAAAGATCGTGAAGATCGGAAAAGGTCTCTCTGCTGACGGTGCTGAGGTTATTGACGCTACCGGACTCCAGGTTTATCCGGGATTTGTTGAGGCCCACTGCCATATCGGTCTTGACGGCTACGGGATCGGCTACGAGGGGCATGACTACAACGAATTGAATGACCCGGTAACTCCACAGGTACAGGCGATCGACGGAATCAACCCGTTTGACCCGTGTATGAAGATGGCCGCGAAAGCCGGTGTTACCTGCTTCGCAACCGGTCCAGGCAGCTCCAACTCCATTGGCGGAACCTTCGCTGCTATCAAACCGGTTGGAACCCGTGTTGACAATATGATCGTAAAATTCCCAATCGCTATGAAATGCGCTTTCGGTGAAAACCCGAAACGCTGCTACCAGAAACAGGGAATCTCCAGCCGTATGACAAATGCCGCAAAAATCCGCGAGGCTTTAAATAAAGCGAAGGTTTACAAGGCAAAGATCGAGGCTGCCGGTGATGACGCTTCCAAGCTTCCGGCTTACGACCAGAAGTCCGAAGCTCTGATCCCGGTATTAAACCATGAGATCCCGTTAAAAGCTCATGCCCATCAGGCAAACGATATCTTCACCGCGATCCGCATCGCGAAAGAATTCGGTGTCGGCCTGACTCTGGAGCATGTGACAGAGGGCCATATGATCGTGGATGAACTCGCGAAGGAAAATCTCCCGCTCGCAGTAGGTCCGACCTTCGGACATGCCTCCAAATTTGAGCTCCAGAATAAGACCTGGGAGACACCTGGCATTCTCGCGAAAGCCGGATGTCATGTTTCCATCATCACAGATGCGCCGGTAACTCCGCTCCACTACCTGCCGCTCTGCGCAGGGCTCGCTATCAAAGCCGGTATGGACGAGTATGACGCACTCCGCGCCGTAACCATCAACCCGGCCGAGCATATCGGCATCGCTGACCGTGTCGGTTCCCTTGAAGAGGGAAAAGACGCCGATGTTGTCATTGTTGACGGCTGCCCGTTTGATGTGACAGGTGTGATCCAGCACGTTTTGATCAATGGTAAAGAAGTTTAATAAGATTGCCTTTCATTGATTATTTCTCTGAATTTTTAGGTTCATAAATGATAAAAACTCCCTCTCTGCGCGTTTATCCCATAAACTGCAAAGAGGGAGTTTTCTCACTTCACCTGGCTGTTCTCTTATTTATTATTTTGTCTTTCCGTCCCAGCTGCCATCTTCCGTCACAAAATACTCATCCGGCGTTTTTCTTCCGATAAACATCATTCCTCTTGTTCCATCAGAAACCGGATTGAAGAAATACCATCTTTCATTGATGAGTACCCAGCCAGTCTGCATTCCGGAATTTTCGTCCATATAGAACCAGCCCCTATAACCGGCATCATAGAAAAGTCCAACACGCAGATATCCCTGCTCATCAAATGTATACCAGCTTCCGTTGATCAGTTCCCACTGATGCTCAACCGTCTGCATATTATCGTGCTCTCCCACGATCATCTTTCCTGCCGCATAACTGCCATCGCTGTATCTCAGCCACCAGCCATTCTTATCCTTCATCCAATGGCTGTGTCCATCGTTTACCACTTTGTTCGCAGCGCCCGGGATAATTCCCTTTACAGGATCAATATATCCCTTTTTACTGTCACGGCTGATATCCGGCTTTCTTTCACTGATCTCCGGTTTGGAAGAGTCTGAACTGGATGAACCAGTTCCACTTCCTGGTCTTGAGCCATTGTTTTCTCCGGAATTTCCACCATCTCCAGGCTTTGTGCCGTTATCTTCTCCAGCATTTCCGCCATCTCCAGGCTTTGTGCCGTTGTCTCCTCCAGTATTCCCGCCATCTCCGGGCTTCTCCGGTCCGTCCACAGGCGGCTTTTCTGCCAGTTTCGGAGTTTTTCCGGAAACCTCCGCCGCAGGTCCCGCATTTTCTGTCTCCGTCTCCTTCAGACGGATCCATCCGTGATACAGGGTATCCGGCTGGCAGTCATCTTTCCGGTTGTTGTCTGACCAGGTGGTACCGTCAAAACTGTACTCTGCGCCCTCGACAGCCCCGATCTCAGCTGTGAATGTTTTTTCATCACCATTCAGCTGGAACGTAATCGTTCCCGCAATCGGATGCTGCTCATTCTTGTCATTCAGAGAGATTACGACCTGAATATCCGGTATCTCATAGTTTTCCGTAAGAACGCCACTGACCCGGATCACTGCTGATGCTCCGATCTGTGATCTGTCATTCTTCTTCAGCGCGAATTTTAACTGCGTCCCCTCTACGGCAATTTTCTCTTCCAGGATGCCGGACTCATCAGATATAATATCGGCATTTCCGCCAGAAATCTCTCCACAGTCTTCCGAGAATCCGGAAAGAACGATCTCCTGCTCTCCGCTTATTCCATAGCTGTACGCCTCAGAGATCTCCGGAACAGAGGGCGCTTCGGCTTTTTTGATGCTCTGTCCATCAAGAATGAACTTTCCTGCTTGATCCAGAACGTAATTCTTTGCATTTTCCGTATCGGATAAGGAAACCTCTACAAAAGCTTTTTTATCTGTTCCCGCATTTGCATCTTCAAATTCTGCTGCTGCAGAATAATCCTTTGACTCCAGAGTATCTCCGTTTGCAAGACCGCCAAAGCTTACTGATCTCACATTCACGTCAGTTCTTCCGTCATAGATTTTTTCCTCCAGTACAATGCCCGCCACAATCACCGTTTTGGGAATAATATTCCAGGAAGAAATATTCTCTCCTTTCTGTGAGTCATCCTCATAAAAAGCTTTTACAAGATAACTTCCCACTGTTTTCGGTGCTTCCGTACCCCATGTATTTCCACCATCCACACTGTACGTGTAAGCCCATGTCTCATCTCCATCCACATTTCCCGCAAATGTTCCCTTCGGAACTGGTGAGCTGCCATATTCCACATCAGGTACCGTCACAGATATCTGCTTATCCACGATCGTTTTGTCTGCCACTGTCACCGTTTTTGTCTCGGAAGTTTCAATATATCTGCCATCAACAGCAGCTGTTTTCGCCGTGATCGTGATGATCGTCCCGACAGCGGTACCAATAGGGATCTGGATCTCATTTCCTGAAGCAGTCTGCTCAGCTCCATCCCCGATCTGATAAGAAATTCGGATCTCCGGTACATCCTCAAGTGCAGAAGAAAACGCATTTTTCGCTTTTGCCGAAACAGTTATCCGCTTTCCTGCAACCTGCGTCTCCCGGTCAAGTTCCATAGTGAGATCTGGTTTTGCCGCCGAAACAGTAACCGAAACTTCTTTTTCAGTCGCTCCCGTGTAGTTTTTCGTATCCTCCGGGGTAAATACTACTGCGCAGGATGTATCTGGATAAAGTACAGAATCTGGATCCTTAAAGCTCCATTTTCCATCCACAATCATCTGCTTCTGCTCTATATATTTTGGATTGATCACCTTTCCTCCAGAGATCACCGCATCTTTCAGGGACTGTCCATACTGAATATTTACCGCAGGATTCTCCTCGACTTTCGGAGTTGACGGTAAAACTTTAATCTTAACTTCATGGTAGATCGTCTCATACGTATCGCGGTACGCTGGCTTTGGCGTAAAGTGGCACAGAGCTTCATCTGTTCCCACTTCCGGCCATGCGACATCAAAACCAAAGTCGCCAGGTATAGTTCCAGATTGTCCGCCCTGCAGTCCGGCATTTGATGCCCGTTGACCATAATAAATCTCCCTTATAGCTTCCGGCCATTTTACAATCTGTGGATTACGTTTTTTTACAGTCACTGAGATCTGTCCACTCTTGACCCGGAATCCGTTTCCGTAATATTCCGCATAGATCTCATGTGTTCCCAGCGGGAGAAGTTCTTTTCCGATCGGAAACGATGTTTCGCCTCCCGTTGATGTGATCGGACTTCCCACCGCGGCTTTATCTACATAAAACCGGATCTGTCCACTCATTCCTTCCGGAACCGTCATCACAGCCGAAACAGAATCTCCAACTTCAATTTCTTTTGAACCAACCGCAAGACCTGTCTGGATCTGTTTCACTGTTACCTTGGCGGATGCAGTTTTATTATATGACCTTAAGCCCGCTGTCACGCTGAGCGTTTCCGCTTTCTCATCCGCACCTACCGTCAGAATTCCCAGCGAACTGATCTTTGTATCGCTGCTGGTATTTCCGGATACCCGCCAGTCCACCGTCGGATCCTTTGCTCCTTTAACAGCTGCGGTAAACTGTTTTGAACTTCCAGGATACATTACCTCCGTCTTCGGCATCAGTGAGATCGAAGCGGCCTCTCCGCTCTCATCGGCCTGAAAATAAATGACCGCGCAGCGTCCCATCCTTGTGGTCTTCTGATTGATCTCCTGCGCTGTAACATTATCATCTGCGGAACTCAGTCCGTGCATGATCAGCGCTTTCTCATCAATAAAAAACTCCACATCATCATTTTTTGAGCCTGCCCCGACACCGCTGGTCGTATTTTCGCCAGAGCTCCTGCTTCCTCCCTTTGCGTCTGTCCTTCCGCCGGTGATCGTTATCCTGCTCTTCGCCCAGCTATCATATCCGATTCCGATACCGGCAGAGCCCTGGCCTCCGACAGCCTTTACGGTTCCACCGGAAATATTGATATTGACATTTCCGCCTATCCGGTTTGCGCTTCCGATGCCGGCACCTCCCCAGCCGCCGTCAGCTTCCACGGTACCTCCTTCGATCGAAATGGAGAAATTATTATTTGTTACCCGTGCGTCTCCGCCGATTCCCGCCGCTTCATATTCACCTTTCGCAATAACTGTTCCGCCTTTTACAGTAATGGAACCGCCTCTGATTCCGGCATGATTGATCTCGCCAGACTTATTTCCTTCTGCACGCAGTGTTCCCGCAGAGCTTCCATCCCCCTGAATGCTCGTGATCGTGAGATAAGAATTGTCCGACACATACACACAGTTCGAGTTTTTGGAACACATGGAGTTTTCCCCATCCAGGATCAACGTCACCTTTGCTTTATTCCCGATCCTGAGCGCTTTGTTTCCATTCACTTTTACGCTATGGAGCGTAATTACAGGTGTTCCGCCCTGAACCGTGATCTGGTTTCCAGTCGTCTCAATGCCCTCTTTCAGGGAGATCTCGTATTTTCCGCTGCCCGTTATGGTCAGTGTTTCGTTCTCATATTTATAATCTGTTCCCAGGATTCCGCCGCTCACGATGAAGTCACCGGTGAGTCCTTCGCCCTTATACTGGGCTGTGACCACGGCATCTTCTGATCCGATCGTAAATCTTGTCGTGCTGCTGTAGAAGTTTTCAAAGGTTCCTGAGCCAGAATCCAGCGTCCATGATGAAAATTCTGATCCCGCCGGTAGAAATGCCGTGATCTCGATTACATCTCCAGTTCTATATGCTCCGCTTCCAGTTCCATTATTTACCGTGAGACTGTGCCCGGAAACATAGACCGCCTTTACGGACAGGCTGCTGTTTACTTTAAGCTGTGCCGTTTTCTGACTGGCCGTTCCGTTTAAGAATTCTCCGTTTCCGTTCGTGATCTCCCAGCGATCGAAACATAATTTATCCGAAGATTTATCTTTCGCTGTGATCGTGACAGTACTTCCCGGCGCATAGTTTGCCTGTTCCGGGGTGATGGTTCCGTCAGCAACTGTAACAGAATATCCACCTGTATAGTTCGCCTTGATCTCCGTATCCACATCGGACATCGTAAATGTTGTTTCGGAAGACAAAGGATCCGCGAACGTTCCGCTTCCATTTTCAACCGTCCATCCTGCAAAATACAAGGTTCCTCCGGCTCCATCCTCGATCTTGGCACTCGCACTGATCGGCACTTTCTCACCCTCCGCAAAATTGGACTCTGTTGAAACGATCGTTCCTCCCGTAACAGTAAGATTATGCGGTGTTCCAAACTTTACACGCATATACGTCTCTGACGCGGGCTCATATTTTCCTTCCCCGCGCAGCCCGAGAGCCGCGCTTCCCGGAGCTGAGTTTCCTGTATACAGTGTCGCTGTTTTTCCATTTTCAGGCGCTATCGTGATAGGACTCTGACAGATTTTTCCTGTGTCTCCGGACACCGTCGCTGTGACATTTCCTCCTGTGATCCGGATATTCGGCACCGGATTAACATAAAGGTCTGTCGATCCAATACAATAACCGCCACCGCTCTTGATCAGATTTACATTTCCGCCGGAAATGACCAGGTTATCTGCACTCCCTGTACTTGCGTTGCCGGCAGCACCAGCTCCCAGACAGGTTCCTTCTCCATTTGACCGCAGGGTCAGATCACCGCCGGAGATCGTAATATTTTTGCCTACCGGCACAGAATATACATAGCAGCTGCCACCGATCGCCGCAGACCCGGAGCCGGCTGTGGCATCCAGACTTCCGCTTCCTGTTATCTCCAGCGGAGTCCCATGATTATCGATCGCCGCCGCAAGCTCAGCGCCCTTAAGAATATTTCTGCCTTCCAGCTTTAAGGTCACTTTTTCAAGTCCCGCATCGATATCAATTGCAGGAACCTTCTGTGCATTCGGATAAATATTGAGCTGTTTCAAAGTAACGGTACAGCTGCTCTTGATCTCAATAAATTCACTTGTCGCTGTCCCAGAATCTGCCATTGTAACTGTATATGGACCAGCTCCGGCGATCTCAACTCTTCCGTTTCCAGAATAGGTAACGCCTTCTTCCGGAGTAACGGTAATCTTCCCATTTCGTGTCTGTTCTCCATAGCTGATCTTCACACGTCTTCCCTGATACTTGATGGTCTGCTCATTTCCAATATTGACCGTGTATGTTTTGGTTGGATCAACTCCAAGAAATTCTGCCGTTGCTTTTTCTTTTTCGCTGGCTTTCAATGTAAAACTATTTTCCGTACCATCGACCGTCTCTGGACCGATTGCAACAGCATTCACGCTACGGTTATACTCTCCGCCCCGTGCCTCTACATCTCCGCCGGAAATCACAACAGTTCCCGATGTTCCCTTATATCCACCACCGATTCCAGCTCCAACAGATGCTGCGGCGTAAACAGATCCACCAGCGATTGTAATCATACCACCGCCAATTCCCTTCGAACCAGATCCGATTCCGGCTCCACTGTCCGATTCCGTTCCTTTTTCCGGACCGTTATCTGTCAGCCTCATTCCAGAACAAGCTGCCACCGTTCCGCTTTCGATCGTGATCTTGCCATGTCCCTCTCCGCTGTTTCCTCCGATTCCAGCTCCATAAGCGCGCGCAAACGAATACAGGACATCCTGATCAGATCCTGCCCGGATCGTCAGGCTGCTTCCTTCCGGCACATGGATCGCCGCGCCGGAGTTGCTGACTGTATACAGGTTATTCTTTCCGGAGAGAACCAGCGTCACATCCGCTCCCTCTTCAAGTTCAATACAGGACATATGAACTGTATTCGCATTTGCGGTTCCAATTGACACACCCTTTAAAGTGATCGTCGCAGAAACATTCTTCTTCACCGTGATCACATGATCCATTCCAGTCGTCGTTTCATATGTGCCGCTGATCGTGTAATCGCCGTTCTGACCAATGGTCACTTCCCCATTCTTCAGATCATACTCTGCTCCGGCACTCAATGTCCTGAGAAGCGCATTGGAGTCCGATGCCTTAAGCTTCAATAATTCATCTTTTTTCGCCCTCTGCGGTTTTCTCACCGTGTCTGACTGTGTCGCTTTCTCCTTCACTGCATCACTCGCCGTATATACTTCAAAATCAGTATCCGGTCGAATCATAGCTGATTCCGCATACACTGGTGATATGATCGTGGATCCCACCATCACTGCCGTCAATAATCCTGCCATCCATCTTCTAAAATTATATCTCATGCGATCCGCCTCCCTCTTATCGTCAAGTCTCTGTCGCCAGAATATCATTAGAAAACAAGGCGTGTCAATCGGTTCGACACAAGATGTCAAAATTCTGCACGAAATGCAAAAGAAAAGACCAGGAACATCTCTGCCCCTGGTCCTTCAAAAAATCCTTTATCATTTATCCTGGATCCATATCAGTCATTCTCAAATACCGGCTCAGTCGGCTCACCGTAATCTTCCGTGGAGCTTGCTGCCTCGTCATTGATATGCGTCAGAATCCCGCTGGAATTCACTTTATATTTGTTTCCATCGCGGTCCTTTACCGTCGTATTCTTGGAGATACGTCCGGAGCTGTTTACCACATACGTCTGATAACTGCCGTTTCCATTCGGAATGCTGATCAGCGCATAGCGGCTGGAGCTGTCTGCCTGCTGAAGTTTTCCCATATAATAAAGGTATCCGTTCTTCACGCCGTTTGTTCCGCGGCCTGCATAGGTCCCTTCATTGAAATAAAACGTGGTCTTATTTCCATCGCCTTCCTCGACGGTCATTTTTCCTTTTACTGAGGTTCTGGATGACTTATCAAAGTAGTAGGACGTATATTCGCTGGTCGATCCGATCCGTACCTTCTTTAATCCTTTGACCGGATTTCCTTTCTGGTCGAAGAGATACGTCTTTCCATTGATGCGGACAAAATCGCTCGTGGACGCTTTTCCGTCTTCCGGTCCGGTCTTTGGCTCACCGTTTTTATCAAAATAATACCATACCACCGGCTCATCCACATTGTCCTGAAGCTGTTCCGGCGGGTTTAAGGAAAGCCAGCCTGAGATCGCCGCGCCGACTGTAGCGTTCTGGATCCCGCTCTCCGCGAAATATCTCCAATCCGCAATCGAACTCTTACTTGAATTTTCCGGATCACCTTCTAAATACACCCAGCCGGTGCGCATCCGTCCGTCTGCGTCAAAGCAATAGTATTTTCCATCGATCTTTGTTACCTTATACTCTCCGCCGTCATCGCTGGTCGACGGGCTCTGCTTCTTTCCGCTTGCGGAAAAATAGAACCAGTACTTTCCATCATCGCTTTCCGTTCCGTAAAGGCTGCTGTCCTCATCCTTCGGCTCCAGATATCTCCATCCTGTCACCATCGCTCCGCTGGAGCTTAAATAGTAATCCCCATCTTCGGTCCAGCCGGTCTGCATGATTCCGTCAGCGTCAAAGTAATAACTTTTTCCATCGATCTTCTTCCAGGTGTCCTTTGTGACTTTTCCGCTGGAACCGAAGTAGAACCAGTAGGTCTGACTGTCTCTGCTGTACGGGGACGCGATCTGCATCCACTTATTCGCCACCATGATTCCGTTAGCATCCACATAGTAATCGTTGTCGGCCCAGCTGTTGACCGCCATTTCACCGCTGTTGTTTAAATATCTCCAGAGATTGTCCGCGCCCTTTTTCCACTCATTCGTCACGCGGTTTCCGTTTTTATCAAGATACGTCCATATATTATTGGAAAGCGCCCAGCCTTCCGCTGCGTAGGCGTTCATCGTCAGACATCCGAAAGTCAGGACCGCCGCTGCTGCCAGTATTCTTAACCCTTTTTTCTTCACTCGCTCCGTCTCCTTCCTGTACCCCAAAAGGCGTATAACTATCGCCAACATCCATTCCGGATCAGCTCCGCCGATGGGATTTCTGCCTTCCGGCCGTATTTTTCATTTCGCAATACATCTGATTTTATTTTACCAGTAACTCCCTGATTATTCAACAGAAAATACCTGTCAATTCTCTTAAGTCCCCACCACAGTTCTGCCGCATTCCCGCCACAGAAAGACACATTTTCCGTTCATGTTCCCCATATTTCCGCCAACATCCCGCATTCCATCCCCACTCCTATTTGACAGTATCCCCCGAATCTATTATACTGGTATATCATAGGCATTTTATGCCCCTGATCCGTTTTTACGCAAAAAAAGTCTAAAGAAAGAGATGGAATACAATTATGTGGATAGCAGATGGATGGAAGGACTATGAAGTCATCGACTGTTCCGGCGGTGAAAAGCTGGAGCGTTGGGGAAAATATATTCTGGTCCGTCCGGATCCCCAGGTTATCTGGGATACCGATAAAAAGGCACCACAGTGGAGAAAGATGAACGGCCACTACCACAGAAGCTCAAAAGGCGGCGGCGAGTGGGAATTCTTCAGTCTCCCGGAGCAGTGGAGCATCAACTACAAAGGCCTGACCTTCCAGTTAAAGCCCTTCAGCTTTAAGCACACCGGTCTTTTCCCGGAACAGGCGGCAAACTGGGACTGGTTTGGCGAAAAGATCAAAAACGCGGGACGCCCGGTCAAGGTCTTAAACCTCTTCGCCTACACCGGTGGAGCAACTCTGGCAGCCGCGAAAGCCGGAGCTTCCGTGACCCATGTTGACGCCTCAAAGGGCATGGTCGCCTGGGCAAAGGAGAACGCGAAGTCCAGCGGCCTTGAGGACGCGCCGATCCGCTGGATCGTGGATGATTGCGTAAAATTCGTAGAGCGTGAGATCCGCCGTGGAAACCACTACGACGCGATCATCATGGATCCGCCTTCCTATGGAAGAGGCCCGAAGGGCGAGATCTGGAAGATCGAGGACGCGATCTACCCGCTCGTAAAGCTGTGCGCAAAGCTCCTCTCCGACAAGCCGTTATTCTACCTGATCAACTCCTACACAACCGGACTAGCTCCGGCCGTTCTGACTTATATGCTCGGAACAGCCGTTGTTCCGCAGTTCGGCGGAACTGTAAGCTCCGAGGAGATCGGACTTCCGGTTACAAGTTCCAAACTTGTACTCCCGTGCGGCGCTTCCGGACGCTGGGAAGCGTAATTAATTGAAAGGACCGGTAAACATATGAAGATCATCATTGTCGGCTGCGGAAAGGTCGGCGTGAGCCTTGCGGAGCGCTTAAGCGCCGAGGGCCACGATCTCGTTATGGTCGATATGAATCCGCAGAAAGTGGAACATCTTTCCAACCAGTTTGATGCCCTGGGAATCGTTGGAAACGGCGCCAGCTTCAATATCCAGCAGGAGGCCGGAGTGGAAAGCGCGGACCTCTTTATCGCTGTCACCGGCGAGGACGAACTAAACCTCCTCTGCTGCCTGATGGCGAAGAAGACCGGACACTGTGACACCATTGCCCGCGTAAGAAACCCGCTCTATAATAAGGAGATCCGCTTCATTCAGGAAAAGCTCGGACTCTCCATGATCATCAACCCGGAGCTGACGGCGGCCAGAGAGATCTTAAAGCTCTTAAAATTCCCGTCCGCCATCAAGATCGACACCTTCGCAAAGGGACGTGTCGAGCTTCTCCGTTTCCGCTTAAAGCCGGAGATCGGGTTCGGCGGAAAAACTATCATGGATATCATGAGACAGTTAAAATGCGATGTCCTGATCTGTGCCGTTGAGCGCGGATCCGAGGTCGTGATCCCGAACGGAAGCTTTGTCCTTCAGGATACGGATATCCTCTCTATCGTGGGATCTCTTGAAAATACGGCTCAGTTTTTTGAAAAGATCGGTCTCCGCTCAAAATCCGTAAAAAATTCCCTGATCATCGGCGGCGGCACCATCGCCCACTATCTGGCCCAGGACCTCTTAAAGATCGGGTTCCGTGTCCGAATCATCGAGCAGCGAAAAGAGCGCTGTGATTACTTAAGCGAAGTGATTCCCGGCGCTGACATCATAAACGGGGACGGAAGTGATCGGGATCTTCTTCTGGAAGAAGGCCTGACCTACGCTGATTCCCTTGTGGCCCTCACCGGACTTGACGAGGAGAATATCTTCCTCGCCCTCTACGGAAAGCTCCACTCCAACGCAAAGCTCATCGCAAAGGTCAATAAGATCGCCTTCGATGACGTGATCGACAGCTTCGGTATCGACAGCATCATCTACCCGAAGTACCTGACGGCAGATTATATCCTACAGTACGTCCGTGCCCGCCAGAACACCATCGGCTGCAACGTGGAAACACTGTATAAGATCCTGGACGGCCGTGCCGAAGCACTGGAGTTCTCCATCAAAGAGGATTCCGCTGTCACGAATGTGCCGCTTATGGACTTAAACTTAAAGGACAACCTTCTGATCTGCTGCATCAACCGAAACGGTCAGATCCTCACCCCCCGCGGTCAGAATATAATCAAGGTCGGGGATACCGTGATTCTCGTGACCACAAACCGCGGTCTCGGTGATATCCGGGATATCTTAAAATCATAAAGGAGCGATTCCATGAATTATTCGATGATCTTTTATATTATCGGCTGGATTCTGGACGTGGAGGCGGCGCTTCTTGTGCCATCCCTGGCAGTCTCCCTGATCTACCATGAAAGCTGCGCACTGGCATTCTTCATCACGATCGTCCTCTGCCTGATTCCGGGTGTGATCCTTGTCCGCAAGCAGCCGAAAAACAAGGTATTCTACGCAAGGGAAGGTTCCGTGACGGTTGCCTTAAGCTGGATCGTCATGAGTATCATGGGTTCCATCCCGTTCCTCTTAAGCGGATCCATCACAAATCCGGTGGATGCCCTGTTTGAGACTGTGTCCGGATTTACGACGACCGGTGCCAGTATTCTTCCCGCCGTGGAACCACTTCAGCACGGCGTCCTGTTCTGGAGGAGCTTTACACACTGGATCGGTGGTATGGGAGTTCTCGTGTTCCTTCTCTGCCTGCTTCCGCTTACCGGAAACGGCTATCATATGAACCTCATGAAGGCAGAAAGCCCGGGACCCTCTGTCACAAAGCTGGTCCCGAAGGTGCAGTCCACCGCAAAGATCCTCTATGGGCTCTATCTCTTCCTGACGGTTCTAGAGGTTATTCTCCTGCTTGTGGGACAGATGCCGGTGTTTGATTCCCTGTGTACCGCTTTCGGTACCGCGGGAACCGGAGGTTTCGGTATCAAGAACGACAGCTTCGGAAGCTATTCCACCTACCTTCAGGGCGTAGTTACCGTGTTTATGATCCTCTTTGGCATCAACTTTAACGTGTACTTCCTCTTCTATATGAAAAAGCCGAAGGAAGCGCTGCGCTGCGAGGAGGCGCGATGGTACCTCGGGATCATTGCCGCGTCGATCCTCGTCATCACGTTTTTTGTCCGGGATTTCTTCGACAGCCTGTTCCTCGCGTTCCACCATGTCGCGTTTCAGGTTGCTTCCATCATCACGACCACCGGCTTCGCCACCGTGGACTTTAACTCCTGGCCGACAATCCCGAAAACAATCCTGGTGCTCTTAATGTTTATCGGTGCCTGCGCGGGAAGTACCGGCGGCGGCATTAAGGTGTCCCGTATCGTGCTGTTATTCCGCTCCCTGACAAAGGAGCTCTCCCAGAGTCTCCATCCGAATCAGGTCCGCAAGATCCATTTTGAGGGACGCGCGGTGGAGCATGTGGTTCTCCGCTCCGTAAATGTCTTCATTGCGGCATACATCCTGATCTTCGCGATCTCCGTGCTGCTCATCGGCATCGACAACTACGATCTTGTGACAAACTTTACCGCCGTCGCGGCGACCTTAAACAACATCGGACCGGGATTGGAACTTGTAGGCCCGGCCCAGAACTTCGGGCTCTTCTCCAACTTCTCCAAGCTGGTTCTGACCTTTGATATGCTTGCCGGACGTCTGGAGCTCTTCCCGCTGCTGCTGCTTTTCTATCGGGGTACCTGGAAGAGATTCTAATTAAGCACACATTCCCAATAATAGATGTAATTTTGACAATTTGACTGATCCGTGTTGAAAAATCTGATTGCCGGAAATAAAAAGTGGATATCCCAGAGTCACATCATGGACTCTGGATATCCACTTTTCTTTTTGTTTTTCTGTCTTTTTTCCACCGAACAGCGGGCAAGGGGGCGTCGCCCTTCCCTATAATATTATCTTAGCCGGGAAGACTCTCACCTCTTTCAGGTAATGAGTAACAACAAACTCGTCTCAGTGGGAATCAGGTCCGACTGAGATAAACGCTCCGCGAGAATGCACAGTCGTCCATATTGTATCACCCAAGTGCCACGTCAAGCATCATCATCAATGCAAACCCGACCGCAAACCCGATGGTTCCGATATTCGAGTGCTCTCCCTCCGCAGTCTCCGGGATCAGCTCCTCCACGACCACGTACATCATGGCACCTGCAGCGAAGGCGAGAAGATACGGCAGGACCGGAGCGAGGACCCTGTACATCAAAACGGTGAGGATTGCCGCCACAGGCTCTACAACACCGGAAAGCGTTCCATACAAGAATGCCCGGTTGCTGCTCATTCCCTCACCCTTGAGCGGCAGGGAAATGATCGCGCCCTCCGGGAAGTTCTGGATCGCGATCCCGACGGACAGGGCAAACGCACCGGCTAAGGTGATCCCGCTGTTTGCCGTAAGAAGGCCCGCGAACATGACACCGACCGCCATTCCTTCCGGAATATTATGAAGGGTCACCGCAAGGACAAGCATCGTATTTTTTTTTAACGTGCAGGACGGACCTTCCGGTTCATCGCACCCGATGTGAAGATGAGGCACATGCCCGTCAAGGAACAGCAGGAACAGGATGCCGCAGAAGAATCCGGTCACCGCAGGCAGAAACGCCAGACGTCCCAGATCCGCGGAAAGATTCATGGACGGGATCAGAAGTGACCACACGGATGCCGCCACCATGACACCGGCCGCAAAGCCCAGAAGACCTTTTTCCACATTCTGACGGATTCCCTTCTTCATAAAATATACGCACGCAGCTCCAAGTGTCGTCCCCGCAAACGGGATCATGATCCCAAGAATAATATTTCCGATATTTTCCATCGTTTTTGTCTCCTTTGATCCGCGAAGGCCGTCCGGACCCCGGCGCGACTCTCGCAATCTTCCTTCTATAAGCTATGCGGTTTCCAACTGAAAAGATCCAGGCCACGAAGCGACGTCCGCCTCTGACCTGGATCTTTTATAGAATTTCTATAGAATAATGAAGTAATACTGCCAAAATTATGCTGCTACAGAGCGGCGGGATGCCTTCTTCTGGTTCTTATATGGATCCGGACGGAACAGCATATAGAGGAATCCGAGAAGAACAACAACAGCTGCTGCTGTGCCGATTCCGAAGGAACCGCCTTCCATAAGAAGTCCGAACTGGTAGAACATCAGTGCTACACAGTAAGCGAATACGTTCTGGAAGATGATTGCAAACCAGAACCACTTTCTGGACTGCATCTGCTGGGCCATTGTGGAAATAGCCGCCAGACACGGGGAGTTTAACAGGTTGAATACAAGGAAGGAGAAGGCTGCTGCCATTGTCGGGAACCAGTCTCTGATCGCGGCTGCGACAACGTCTGTCTCCTCGGAGAGATCCTCGCTGACATTTGCAAGGACACCCATTGTGGAAACGATACCCTCTTTTGCGGAGAATCCGGAGATCGCCGCTGCAACGCACTGCCATTTGCCCCATCCGAGAGGAGTGAAGATCCATGCAAGAGCGCTTCCGAGGATCGCCATCAAGCAGTTTTCTGTATCTTCTACCATACCGAACGAACCATTCTCGAAACCAAATGTGGAGAGGATCCACATGATCACGCAGGCAAGGAACAGGATTGTTCCGGCTTTCTTAATGAAGCCCCACAGACGCTCCCAGGTGTGCATAAGAACGGTCTTAGCAGACGGGATGTGGTATGCCGGTAACTCCATAACGAACGGAGCTGCCTCGCCGGAGAACGGTTTTGTCTTCTTTAACATGATCGCTGCTACAAGAACGCAGACGATACCTAACGCATACATTAAGAATGCTGTATTTCCCGCATCGGAGTAATCTCCGGATGTCCAGCCGACCATGATGCCGCCTAAAAGAGCGATAACCGGAAGCTTCGCACCGCACGGAATAAATGTGGCTGTCATAATGGTAAGACGTCTGTCGTTATCATTTTCGATGGTCTTGGAAGCCATGATACCCGGGATACCGCAGCCGGATGCGATAAGGAGCGGAATGAAGCTCTTACCGGAAAGTCCGAAGTGACGGAACACACGGTCCATGACGAATGCGATACGTACCATGTATCCGCAGTCCTCAAGGATGGAAAGCATTAAGAATAAGAGTGCCATCTGTGGGAGGAATCCGAATACGGCGAAGAGTCCGCCGAGGATACCGTCTACTACAAGACTCTGGATGAAGTCGCTTGCGCCTGCTGCCGCGAGTGCTGCGCCTGCCCATTCCTGAATGCCGCCGCCGAATGTATCATTTGCCCAGTCTGTACCCATGGTACCAAGTGTGCTGACGCAGATGTAGTAAACGAACCACATTACTGCCGCGAAGATCGGGATACCTAAGATACGGTTTGTAACGATCTTATCGATCTTATCGGAGGTGGAGAGCTTCTTGCCGGATTTCTTAACGGCCTTGTCGATCACGCTTCCGATGTATGTATAACGCTCGTCTGTGATGATGCTCTCTGTATCGTCATCAGTCTCTTTCTCAAGACGGGTAACCTCCGTGTTGACCGCTGCCATAGCGGATGCCGGAAGATGTAACTGCTCGATGACCTTGCTGTCCTTCTCAAGAAGCTTGATCGCGAACCATCTCTTCTGGTCTGCGTCCACAGCGTCACCGACAGCCTCCTCAACCTTCTCAATCGCGTTTTCTACGCTTCCGGAGAAGATGCCAGCCGGGTTCTTCCACTCGTTCTTCTTCGCTGCCTCGATCGCCTTCTCGACAACTTCCTTAAGGCCTGTGCCCTTTAACGCGGAAGTCTCAACAACTTCACAGCCGAAGATCTCGGAAAGCTTCTTCACATCGATCTTATCCCCGCTCTTTGCAAGCAGGTCAGCCATGTTTAACGCGATCACGACCGGAATACCGATTTCGAGGATCTGGGTCGTCAGATATAAGTTTCTCTCAATGTTTGTTGCGTCTACCAGATTGATGATCGCCTGCGGTTTCTCGTGAACGAGGTAATCACGGCTTACGACTTCCTCCAGTGTGTACGGGGAAAGGGAGTAAACACCCGGAAGGTCTGTGATGATGATCTCTTCACCGCTCTTTGAAGATTTTAATTTACCTTCTTTTTTCTCTACTGTTACACCCGGCCAGTTTCCGACGTACTGGTTCGCGCCTGTGAGGGCATTGAACATGGTCGTCTTACCACAGTTCGGGTTGCCGGCTAATGCGATTTTAATAGCCATTTTTCATCCTCCTATTTTCCTGCACTTGTGTTGTCACTGTCCACACTCCGCGGGGACAGCAACCGTGTTTTGCCAATGTTTTGCATACACATCAGGCAAAACATTTATCCCGTCATCAGACTGTAACGACTTCGACACTTTCCGCATCGTCTCTTCTCAAAGACAGTTCATATCCACGGACCGTGATCTCGACCGGATCACCGAGCGGCGCTACTTTACGAACGTAGATCTCGCTGTTTTTGGTAATGCCCATGTCCATGATTCTGCGGCGGAATGCGCCCTCTCCGTTGATCTTTACAACTTTAACCGTTGTATGTACCGGAACTTCACGTAATGTCATGTCTTCTCCTTTCTATCCTTGTGAACCACTCCTGCGGTCCGGATCCATTCCCCCTGCCTTTTGTGAGATTTTTACAAAAGTTTCCGATTAGTTGTTGCTAATTAGCGCATGCTAACCTACGGGGAAAAAGCAAAGTGGGAAAACTCCCACTTGAACTTTCATCATCCATAACTGCCCATTCTTCCCGGTCTGCACTTCCCTGCGGGATAATGCAAACTGCTGAACAGTTACCATCTTTTTTCACAGCTACTGCACCATAACGTGCTTTGCCATCTCCTTGTTGATCGCGACTCTGGAATCCTTGATGTTTACGATCAGGTTTCCGTTGAGTTCAGAGATCACTGTCACTGCCGCTCCGTCCACGAAGCCAAGATTCGCGAGGAATCTCTTTGTATCCTCCGCTCCGCCGACACGCTGGATCATACCGGTCTCACCGGCACGTAAAAATGTCATTGGCATCATGTTTCCTCCTATTTACACTCCCATCCGCTCAGGCTTTATGAGCTTTCGGAGCTGTATCGTAATGGACACTGCCGCATCCGCTGCAACCGGAACAGGAACCGCAACAGCCCCCACAGGAACCGCTCTTCTTCTGTTTCCGGATACTCTTTATCACACCGATCACGGCCATGGCAACCAGCAACAAAACAATTACATCTGTAAGCATTTCCATCACCTTTCACCAAACCATTTATGGGAACAGTTGTATTGATAACGAATATCAATTTCAAGTGAATTATATGACTTCATATCCCGCTTGTCAACTGGTATTTAATAATTTTTTAAGATTTTACAGGATGGTTTTACTTGCTTTCCAAAGGCTTTCCATTTAGAATGATAGTATATCTGCGCCCATATTTCTGTCTTGTCTGAATTTATTTTTTATATCTTCAAAATTCGCCAACAATTAAGATGTATAAGGCCAGATAATTTTATTTTTCGACCTTTTGTGACTCTTTTAAAAGCCAGTACCTTTCCGGTATTTTACCGTTCTCGTTCTGGCAGATTTCGAAAGCGCCACAGCAATATTATTATCAGGAGGTTTCTAACATGAATAACATAAGAAAGCTTACAGATTCTCTCTTCTGGGTCGGCGTCAACGACCGCCGCATCGCTCTCTTTGAAAATGTTTATCCGGTTCCTACAGGAATGTCCTATAACTCTTACGTTCTTCTTGACGAGAAGACAGCACTCTTCGATACCGTGGACGCGTCCTTCACCCATGATTTTCTCGAAAATGTGACCGCTGCCTTAAAGGGCCGCACTCTGGACTATCTCATCGTAAACCACATGGAGCCGGATCACTGCGCATCCATCGCCGATGTGATCGCCGCTTACCCGGAGGCAAAGATCGTATGCACCGCAAAGGCTGTGGGAATGATGAAACAGTTCTTTGATTTTGATGTGGACAGCCGCGCGATTCCGGTAAAAGAGGGCGATACCGTCTCTCTCGGCTCCCACGAGCTTACCTTCGTGATGGCCCCGATGGTACACTGGCCGGAGGTTATGGTTACATACGAAAAGACAGAAAAGATCCTGTTCTCCGCCGATGCCTTCGGTTCCTTCGGCGCTGTCGATGGAAATATCTTTGCTGATGAGATCGACGATAAGGGTGCCTGGCTCTCTGAGGCGAGACGTTACTATACAAATATCGTTGGAAAATTCGGCATGTCCGTACAGGGTCTCTTAAAGAAGGCTGCCGGACTCGAGATCCGGATGATCTGCCCGCTCCACAGCGTGATCTGGAGAGAAGATCTCCCATGGCTCATCGATAAATACCTCAAATGGAGCTCCTATACGCCGGAAGAGAAATCTGTAACGATCGCCTACGGATCTGTTTACGGCCATACGGAAAAAGCTGCCGATATCCTTGCCGGAAAGCTTGCCGACCGCGGCATCCGCCATATTTCCGTCTTTGACGTTTCCAAGACCCATCCGTCCTACATCATTGCAGACGCGTTCCGTACCTCCGCGATGGTCTTTGCATCTATCACCTATAATGGCGGTATCTTCTGCAATATGGATACGCTTCTCCACCAGCTTGCAGCCCACGGTCTTACAAACCGTACCGCGGCCCTGATCCAGAATGGAACCTGGGCGGCAACCACCTCAAAGCAGATGGGTGAAATCCTCGGTACAATGAAAAATATCCATGTGCTCGAGGCAGATGTAACCATTAAATCAGCTCTGAAAAATGATCAGGAAGCTGAGCTTGACGCACTTGCAGACGCAATTGCCGCATCATTACAGTAAATGGAGGAAATGCCAATGAAATATGCCATCGTTTATTCCAGTAAAACCGGAAATACTGCAGCACTCGCAGATCGTCTCCATGATATCCTTCCGCATGAGCACTGTGTTTATTTCGGTGATACGTCCCATTACTCCCCGGAGCTTGGCGCGGACCTTATCTTCGCCGGTTTCTGGACCGATAAAGGAAGCTGTGATGACAGGACACGGATCTTCTTAAAAAACCTTCAGAATACAAAGATCGCTCTTTTCGGCACAGCCGGATATGCCGCTCCTGATTACATCCACTCGATCTTAAAGCAGGCAGAGGCAAATATTCCCGTAAACAACACTGTTCTTACAGGCTTCGTCTGCCAGGGGAAAATGCAGCCGGCAGTCGCCGATAAATTTGCCGCAATGCTCGAAAAGGACCCGGAGGACGCAAAGGCAAAGCTTCTTCGCGACACATACAATGAAGGCCTCTCCCATCCGAACGAAGAGGACTTCGCAAACTTTAAGAAGTGGGCAGAAGGCTTTATCCACTAATTGATCGCCATATAAAACACACTGTATGGATCCAGCATGGCAGTCAAATGCCGGACGATCAGTCTTCCCGATCGTCCGGCATTTTTTCATGCTCAGACTTTGATCCAATCAGTCTTTCACTCTCGGCAGCATTCTTCCACCGTATCCGATTGCAAAGATCTCACCATTCTCATTTTCGAAGAATCTCACGTAGCCATCCTTATCCGGGTTGCGCACGATCCCTAAAAATTCCTGCACCGGCACAAATCGAAGAAGCGTCTCTCCCTCTTTGACTGCCAGATTTCCATCTTTTTCAAAGATCGTGATATTATTATCTTCATCTGAACGGAAGGTGCCGCACATCGCCTTTCTCTTTTCCGCATCCCACTCCGTCTCCTGATAAACAAATCGGTCCTCGATCGGATTTCTTCCATGATACATCCGCATTGCTGCATCCGCGATCGTGCTAACCGGCACGCCCGACGTGTTGCACAGTACCATAACGCCCACTCCGGCATCATACGACCATGATAAATTCGACGAAACTCCCGGCAGGCTTCCGCCATGCTCCATAACCGTCAGGTCATCCAGCTTCTTCTGCGAAAGGCCAAAGCAATAATGGCTCTCCGGGCGATAGTCGATTCTTGGGCGGCACATCGTCCGGACACCCTCCTGGGAGAGGATCCTTGTTCCATCGATTCCTTTTCCGTAATTCAGATACATGCAGATGTATTTTTTCATGTCTGCAAGCGTAGATTTAAGGGAACCGGCTCCGCCAAGAGAAAATGCATTGTCATGGTAATCTCTGCCGGAAGTCATGACACCTTTTTGCATTTTGTAGAGAATTGCCGCATTCGCATCTGCTGCCGGTCTTACATACTCTCCGCTGCTCCGCTCCATGTGAAGAGGCTCAAGAATATGTTTTTTCACATATTCCGCAAAGCTGTTCTCTCCGCCGACACGACGTACGATCTCCGACAAAAGTCCAAAGCCATCATTGCAATAGCTCATGTAGTTTCCCGGATCTCCGATCAGACCGCCGTTTTCCTTTGTCTGGGCATCCAGCAGCTCAGCGACTGCCTTTGTTCCTTCCAATGCGATCTTCTCACAGAACGCAAAATCCCCTGTCTCATTCTCATCCAGTCCTGCCTTCTGCGCAATCTCATTGATGATTGTGCGGTGCATCGGATAAAAGCCCGCTGTGTGACATAAAAAGTGCCATACCTTTATCGGTTTCTGATTGCGGTTTGTAAATTCCGGAATATATTTGCTCACCGGATCATCCAGATCTACTTTTCCGGCTTCGACTAACTGCATGATCGATAAAGCCACAAAGGATTTCGTGACGGACGCTAATCCGAAGATCGTATCCTCATCGATCGGCAATTTTCTCTCCTGATCCCGGTATCCAAAAAACTTTTCATACTGTGTATTTCCATTTCGGTCAACGATCGCAACCGCGATTCCCACTGCGTTGGAACGTTCCTGTATCCTGGATACAAGTTCCTCAAAAAGAAATCTTGACGCATTTGTGATTTTGTTCATGGGTACTCTCCTTTACTCTGCGCGCACCTGATGATCCGCTTCTCACACAGGTGCGCCGTCTTCATATTGATTATATCGATTCTGATCGATTTATTCAAATATTCTTTTTGAGTTTCCTATACAGATCACTGCATTTCTTAATTATGATGTAACTATTCAGTACCTTCATAGCTACAAGCAAAAATCCATTCCAAATCGGCTGCG